>Ga0307517_10001322_pt1 | contig 41623 bp, 41 predicted proteins | sample 23_EM_MG_FD_194515 | JGI IMG/M metagenome (GOLD analysis project Ga0307517, IMG submission 194515) | Populus trichocarpa ectomycorrhiza microbial communities from riparian zone in the Pacific Northwest, United States - 23_EM | ecosystem: Host-associated > Plants > Roots > Unclassified | place...
CGGCATCGCGCGCGGCCTCGCCCTCAACCCGGAGATCATCATCTGTGACGAGCCCGTCTCGGCGCTGGACGTCTCGGTGCAGGCACAGGTCATCAACCTGATGGAGAAGCTGCAGGACGAGTTCAACCTCTCCTACATCTTCATCGCCCACGACCTGTCCATCGTCCGGCACATCTCCGACCGCGTCGGCGTCATGTACCTCGGCAAGATGGCCGAGATCGGCTCCGACACCGCGATCTACGAGCACCCGACGCACCCCTACACCCAGGCGCTGCTGTCCGCCGTCCCCGTCCCCGACCCCGAGGCGCGCGACCATCGCGAGCGCATCATCCTCTCCGGCGACGTCCCCTCCCCGGCCAACCCGCCCTCCGGCTGCCGCTTCCGTACGCGCTGCTGGAAGGCCCAGGACAAGTGCGCCCAGGAAGAGCCCCTGCTCGCCATCCCCGAGCGCTTCGCCTCCGCCGACACCCCGGTCGCGCACGACTCCGCGTGCCACTTCGCCGAGGAGAAGGACGTGGTGGGCGCCACCTCATAGCCGTACGGCCTGCTGGAGGGTGCCCACGCCATCGCGTGGGCACCCTTTCGCATACCGGACGGGACTGTCAGTGCCGCCTGGCATCCTCGGGGTCATGATCCCCTGGACCCTGAAGGACATCGACGAGGCCCTGCGCGCCAGTTGGGCCGCCGACACCTGCTCACCGGACGACGTCTCACGAGTCCCCTGGCATCCCGGCAACCCGGCCTGGGGACACTGCGACATCACCGCCCTCGTCGTGAACGACATCCTCGGCGGCGACCTCATGGTCGGCGAGGTGTACCTCGACGACGAGCAGGCCGGTTACCACTGGTGGAACCGCCTTGCCAGCGGGATCGAGATCGACCTCACCCGTGAGCAGTTCCGCCTCGGCCAGGTCGTCACCGCGGACCGCCTCGTCGAGCGGCCCCCGGGGCCGCTGCCCCGCCGCTGGGCGGAGTACGAGCTCCTGCGCGATCGGGTTGCCGCCCGTCTCGGTTCCCTCCCGGCCCCGGCCGGAACACGGTGATCGGCCACCTGCAGTGCGTGGTGCTGGACTGCTCCGACGCACCCGGAGCGGGAGCGGGCCAGGTGCTGGCCTTCCAGCGTGTCGACGACCACCGGCCTCCGCTGTGGCCGGACCCCGGCCGCCCCCAGCAGCTTCATCTGGACATCGGCGTCCGGGATCTCGACCGTGCCCACGCCCAGGTCGTGGACCTGGGCGCCGAACTGATCGACGACGGTGGAGGCAGCCGCAGTTGGCGGATCTACGCCGATCCGGCGGGCCACCCGTTCTGCCTGGTCCGCGGCTGAAGCCGCAGTAGTCTCGGCGGGTCGTTTTCCCGTCTGAGGAGGCCCACCGCCGTGACCCAGCAGCAACCCCCGCTCGAGCCCTACGCCCAGGGCATGCTGGATGCCGGCGACGGCCAACAGGTCTACTGGGAGACCTGCGGAAATCCCGACGGCAAGCCCGTGCTGGTCGTGCACGGGGGACCGGGGTCCGGCTGCAGCGTCGGCATGCGCCGGTCCGCGGACCCGGAACGCTTCCGCGTGGTGCTGTTCGACCAGCGCGGGTGCGGCCGCAGCCGGCCGCATGCCTCCGATCCGGCGACCGGCCTGGAGCACAACACCACGCACCACCTGATCGAGGACATGGAACGGCTCAGGGAGCACCTGGGCATCGACCGGTGGCTGCTCTTCGGCGGCTCCTGGGGCTCCACGCTGATCCTCGCCTACGCCGAGCGCCATCCCGAGCGGGTCTCGGAGATCGTGATCATCGGGGTCACCATGACCCGTCACGAGGAAACCGAGTGGCTCTACCGGGGCGTCGGCCGCCTGCTGCCGGAGCCGTGGGAGGCGTTCCGGGACGCCCTGCCCGAGGAGGACCGGGAGGGCGACCTGCCCGCCGCGTACAGCCGGCTGCTGAACAGCCAGGACGAGGACACGCGGGTCAGGGCGGCGCGGGACTGGGCCACGTGGGAGGACGCCGTCATCGCGCACGAGGTCCTCGGCCGGCCCGGCGCCTACAGCAACCGGCCCCCCGACGCCCTGATGGCCTTCACCCGCATCACCGCCCACTACTTCTCCAACGACGCCTGGCTGGAGGAAGGCCAGCTCCTCCGCGACGCCCACCGCCTCGCCGGCATCCCCGGCACCCTCATCCACGGCCGCCTCGACCTGAGCTGCCCCCTGAAAACCCCCTGGGAGCTGTCCAAGGCCTGGCCGAACGCCGAGCTGAAGGTCATCGACGACTCCGGGCACACCGGCAGCCCGGCGATGCGTGACGCGATCCGCGAGGCGATGGAGCGCTACGCCGGGCAATGACCTCCGGAACGAGGCCGGTCCCGGCATCCGTGGAGACGGGTGCCGGGACCGGTGGGGTGCTCGGGGGTGTTACTTGGTGAAGCCGATGTCCTGGTAGCGCGGGTCCGCGAAGCCGTAGGCGCCGAGGTTCACCAGGGTGCTCTTGACGGCCTTGATCTCGGGGCGCTGGTAGAGCGGGAGCAGGTTGGCCTGCTTCCAGATCAGCACGTCGGCGGCGTTGGTGTCGACGATGGCCTGGGCCGGGTCGGTGTCGGCGGAGGCCTTCTTCATGGCGGCGTCGAGTTCGTCGCTGCCCACGCCGGTGTAGTTCTGCTGGATGTTGGATCCGACGGGCTTGGCGTAGATCGACTGGGTCGAGGAGGTCGGGAAGGGGGTCCCGATCCACGAGAAGACGGTCAGGTCGAAGTTGCCCGGGGTGACGTACTTGTCGAAGAAGTCCTGCAGCGGCACGGACTTGATGTTCAGCTTGATGCCCACGGCCTTCAGCATCGGCTGCATCAGCTTGCCCTCGTTGGCCGAGACGCTGACGGCGGCCGGGATGACCAGGTTGAGCTCCAGCACCTTGCCGTCCTTCTTGCGGTACTCGCCGTCGAGCTTCCAGCCCGCCGCGTCCAGCGAGGCCTTGGCCTTGGTCGGGTCGTACGTTCCGTACTCGCCGGCGTTGTCCTTGTAGCCCTTCTGGTTGGTGACGAAGAAGTGGTTGTTCAGGGGAGTCGGCGTCCAGCCCAGGCCCTGCAGGTCGGACTTGGCGATGGCGTCACGGCTGAGCGCCTGGGTGACGGCCTGCCGCACGGCGACGTCCTTGAGGGCGCCCTGGGTGCCGTTGATGGTGAGGTGGCGGTAGTTCGGGCCCGCGGCCTCACGGATGGAGGCGCCCTTGACGGCCTTGGCCTGCTTGTAGGCGGCCGGGTCCGGACCGACGTCGAAGAAGTCGACCTCGCCGTTGGCGAAGGCTCCGGCGGTGGCGTCGGAGTCGAGCGCACGGTAGATGATCTTGTCGAGGATCGCCTTGTCGCCCCACCAGCTGGTGTCGCGGACCACGGTCAGGGTCTTGGCGGTCTTGTCGATGCTGCCGAACTTGAAGGGGCCCGCGGTGACCGGGATCTTGCCCAGGTAGCCGCTGTTGAAGCCCTCCACGGTGCCGGTGACCGAAGCCGGGTAGAGCGGGCTGAACAGGCTCTTCCAGTCACCGAAGGAGCTGGAGAAGGTGACGACGACCTCCTGGTCGTCCTTGCCCTTGGCGACGCTGGCGATGAGGCTGTAGCCGGTGCTGGAGGAGATCTTGTACTTGGTGTTCTTGCCGTTCAGGGCCGTCCACTGGGCCAGGAAGTCCTTGTACGAGATCGCCGTGCCGTCGGACCACTTGGCCTTCGGGTTGATCTCGTAGGTCACGACCTGCTTGCCGGAGCTCTCGTCGACCTTGGCGGACGTCAGGTAGTCCGGGTCGGGGCTCACGGTGCCGGTGGCGTCCGACTTCATGATGATCGGCATCAGGGCGCGCTCGACGTCGAAGCCGTCCGAGAGCGTTCCGTCGATCTCGTTGTAGTTGAAGTTCTCGGCGATCTCGCCGATCGGCCAGTTGAGGGTGCCGCCCTGCTTCAGCTTGGTCCGGTCCGTCGCGGCGATGTTGTTGGCGGTGGACTTCGGGACCGAGGTCTTCTTGCCGTCGTCCTTGGTGTCGCTTCCGCCACCGCACGCGGTCAGGGTCAGTGCGCCGGTGGTGACCAGGGTGATCAGCGCAAGGGACGTACGGGTTCTCTTCAAGGGTGCTCTCCTCTTACGGGGCGGAGTGGGACAGGGGCGGTGAGAAGCAGGGGTGCCGTGGCTACAGCACGGTGGCGGCTGCCGCGTAGTGGCAGGCCGCGCCATGGCCGGGGCGGTCGGTGAGGTCGTGCAGGGCCGGGTCCTCGTCGCGGCAGCGGGTACGGTCTGTCTCGTCGAGGGTGGTGAACTTGGGGCAGCGGTTGCGGAACCGGCATCCGCTCGGCACGTCCGCCGGGCTGGGCAGGTCGCCGGTGAGCAGGATCCGCTTGCGCTGCCGTTCCTTGTGGGGATCGGGCAGCGGCACGGCCGACAGCAGGGCCTGGGTGTAGGGATGGGAGGGAGCCTCGAAAATCGACTCCGCGCTGCCGATCTCGACGATCCGGCCGAGGTACATCACGGCGATCCGGTCGGCGATGTGCCGTACGACGGTCAGGTCGTGGGCCACGAACAGATAGCTCAGGCCCAGCCGGGCCTTGAGCTCGTCCAGCAGGTTGAGCACGCCGGCCTGGATGGAGACGTCCAGTGCCGAGACCGGCTCGTCGAGGATCACCAGTTTGGGTTCCAGCGCCAGCGCGCGGGCGATGCTGATGCGCTGTCGCTGGCCGCCGGAGAACTCCGCCGGGAATCGCTCCGCGTGCTCCGGGTCCAGGCCCACCTGGTGCAGCAGCTCGGGCACCCGGGCGGCGATCCGGTCCTTGGCCCAGCCGTGCGTCTTCAGCGGTTCGGCGATGATGTCGCCGACCGGCATCCGGGCGTCCAGAGCGGCCATCGGGTCCTGGAAGACCACCTGGAGGTCGCGGCGCAGCGCCTTGCGGTCCTTGCCCTTGAGGCCGCGGATGTCCCTGCCGAACACGGTGATCGTGCCGGACTGCCCGCTCGGCAGGTCCAGGATCTCCAGCAGGGTGGTGGTCTTGCCGCAGCCCGACTCGCCGACCAGGCCCAGCGTCTCGCCCTCGCGGATGTCGAAGCCGATGCCGTCGACCGCCCGGACCGTGCCGACCTGCCGCTTGAACACCGCGCCCTTCATCAGCGGGAAGTGCTTGACGAGGCCCTCGATCTCCAGAACCGCCGCCCGCTCCTCCCGGGGCGCCTGAGCCACTGCCGCCGTCTCGGGCAGCTCCGGCACGGGGTAGATCTCCGCGGGGACCAGGGCACCGCCATCCGACAGTTCGGCGCTGCGGTGGCAGGCGGCGAAGTGGCTGCCGTCGTCCGCCGCGTCGACCTCCGCCGCGATGAGCTCCGGCTCGGCCGTGCGGCAGATGTCGACGGCGATGGGGCAGCGTGTCTGGAACGGGCAGCCCGGGGGCAGGTCGTGCAGCGAGGGCGGGTTGCCGTCGATCGGGGTGAGCGCGCTGCGCCGGTCGTCGTCGAGCCGGGGGATCGAGCCCAGCAGGCCGATGGTGTACGGCATACGCGGCGTGTAGTAGACCTCGTCCACCGAGCCGGTCTCGACCGGCCGGCCCGCGTACATCACCTGGACCCGGTCGGCGAATCCGGCCACGACGCCGAGGTCGTGGGTGATGACGACGATGGCGGCGCCGGTGACCTTCTGGGCGGTCTTGAGGACCTCCAGGATCTGCGCCTGGATGGTGACGTCCAGGGCGGTGGTGGGCTCGTCGGCGATGATGACCTTGGGGTCGTTGGCGATGGCCATCGCGATCACCGCACGCTGCCGCATGCCGCCGGAGAACTCGTGCGGGAAGGCGTCCACCCGGCGGCCCGGGTCGGGAATGCCGACCATTTCGAGCAGCTCGATCGCGCGCTTGCGTGCGGCGGGCTTGTCCAGGTCCTGGTGGATCCGCAGGGCCTCGATGATCTGGTCGCCCACCGTGTAGACAGGGGTCAGCGCGGACAGCGGGTCCTGGAAGACCATCGCGATGTCCTTGCCGCGGATCCTGCTCATCGACCGGTCGTCCATACCGAGCAGTTCGGTCCCGTGGAGCTTCACGGAGCCGCTCACCGCGGCCGTCTCGGGCAGCAGGCCGAGGACCGCCATCGACGACACCGACTTGCCCGATCCCGACTCGCCGACGATGCCCAGCACCTCGCCCGGCCGCACCGAGAAGGAGACACCGCGTACCGCACGGACGTCGCCGGCCTCGCTCGGGAAGGTGACGGAGAGGTCGGTGACCTCCAGAGCGGGGGCGAGTTCCGGCTCCGCGGTCAGCTCGCGGCTGCTCAGAATGGCGGTCACGACGTGGGTCCTTCCTGGGACTTGCGGTTCTTCCTGGCCTTGGCGCGGCTGGAGTTGGGGTCGAGGGCGTCGCGCAGCCCGTCACCGATGAAGGCGATGGACAGGCAGATCAGGACCAGGCACCCGGCCGGGAAGTAGAACAGCCACGGAAAGGAGGGGGCGGCCGGGGTGCCCGTGGCGATCACCGTGCCGAGTGACACATCGGGCGCCTGCACACCGAAGCCGAAGTACGACAGGCTGGTCTCGCCGATGATCGCGGTGCCCACCTGGATCGTCCCGTCGATGATCAGCATCGAGGCCATCGACGGCAGGATGTGCCGAAAGATGATCACCGGGGCCGGTACGCCCATGTACTTGGCGGCCTTGACGAATTCACGGTCCTTCAGGGTGAGCGTCATGCTGCGTACCACCCGGCCCGTGATCATCCAGCTGAACGCCGCCAGCAGCACCACGAAGACCAGCCAGGTGGTCCCCTGGAACAGGGGGGAAAGCACCGCGATGATCAGGAAGTTGGGCATCACCAGAAGCAGGTCCACGATCCACATCAGGCCGCGGTCCGTCCAGCCGCCGAAATAGCCCGCGCTCGCCCCGACGGCGGCCGCCAGGACGGTGCAGATCACACCGGTCAGAAGGCCGATGACAAGGGACTTCTGCATACCCCGGGCGGTCATCGCGAACAGGTCGGAACCGGTCTGGTCGGTGCCGAACCAATGGCTGGCCGACGGCGGTTGCTGGAAGGCGTTGAAGTCCAGGTCCGTGTAGCTCCACTTGTAGAGCAGCGGGGCGACGTAGGCCATCAGAAACAGCAGGATGAGCATCAGCAGCCCGAAGAGCGCCGTGCGGTTGCGCGCGAAGCGGATGGCGGTGAGCCGGGTCCGGCTTCTGCGCCGCGGGGCCGGCCGCGTGGTGACGGCGGTGGACGCCGTGGGTTGTACGGAAGGAGTCTGGACGGCCATGGTGGCTTTCCTCTGGGCGCGGGATCGGGGCGGCTGGTTTACGGTGCGGGAGGAAGCTCAGCTCATCCGCACGCGCGGATCGAGGGCCGCGTAGAGCAGGTCGGACAGCAGACCCGCGATCAGGACGACCACGGCCGTGAACAGGCCGACCGCGGCGGTGGCGTTCACGTCGTTGGTGCTGATCGAGTTGACCAGCCACTCGCCCATCCCGTGCCAGCCGAAGATCTTCTCGGTGAAGGTCGCGCCGGTGAACAGGAGCACGACGTTGTAGACGAGCAGCGGCACAACCGGCAGAACCGCGGTGCGCAGGCCGTGTTTCATGAGCGCGGCCTTCCGGCTCAGGCCCTTGGCGCGGGCGGTGCGCAGGAAGTCGCTGCCCAGCACGTCGAGCATCGAACTGCGCTGGTAGCGGCTGTACAGGGCGATCTGGATGACGATCAGCGTGAGGCTGGGCAGCAACAGGTGCTGAAGCCGGCTGAGCAGGATCTCGCCCGTGCCGCTCAGCCCGGGGTCGTACTCCCCGGTGTACTCGATGACCTTGTGCCCCACGGCGTCGTTGAGGTCGATGGCCCAGAGTTTCAGCGTCACGGCGATCACGAACACCGGCATGGCGAGCACACCGAACGACGCCAGGGTCGAGATCCGGTCCGATGCCCGGTACTGCCTGATGGCACCCCAGGCGCCGACCATGACGCCGCCGATGGATCCCAGCAGCGTCGAGATGAGCAGCAGCCGGGTGCTCACGCCGACCCGGCGGCCGAACTCGTCGTTGACCTGGCCGCCGGTGACGGTCCTCCCCAGGTCGCCGTGCGCGACACCCCCCGCCCAGTGGCCGAAGCGGACCAGAAGGGGCGTGTCGGGGTTGAGGTTGTACTCGTTGAGAGTGGCGGTCACCGAGGCTGCCGAGGGCTTCGGGTTGCGGCCCTCGAAGTTGGCTCTCGGGTTGAGGCTGATCGCCGCGAGGGCGTAGGTGAGGGAGGCCGCGATGATGACCAGCGCCAGGTAGTTGACGAAACGGCGCAACATGAAACGGCCCACGTGCTCAGCTCTCTCGTGTGGCCCTCACCCCGCAGTGACGGGTTCGAGCGTTGGTTTCCAAAAAAGATGAATAAATGCACAACAACTGCGCCAGGCGGTTCCGTGGGCCGGCGCGCCGAATTATCATTCCTGAAACAATCCAGGAGCGCCCCCGCCCTTGTGTTCGTGTGGTCCGGCCGGACTCCGCAGGTCCCAGGGGGACTTACGGGTTGTGTGGACCTTCGCAACTTATTTATGGCGGCGTCAACGCGCGTCGAGCGGTCTTGATGAATCCGTTATCTGCTTTGCGGAAATCTGACCGCGGCAGCGGGTTATCCCTCCTTGACAGCACATAGTCGAAGAAGGGTGATACGGGAGCGCGTGAGGGATATCCCTCACGGAACCGTCACTGAGCAGGCGCGATGTCCTCAAGCTCTTCCGCACGCCACAGACGGGTGGGCAGCAGGCCACAGGGCACGAGGACGAAGCCCGCGGCGACCAGTGCGATCGCGGTCCGGGCGCCGAACGCCTGGCCCAGCAGGCCCCCTGCCAGCCCTCCGAGCGGCAGGGCGCCCCACGTGATCATCCGTGTCGAGGCGGCCATCCGGCCGATCAATTCGGGCGGGCACACGGCCTGGCGGAATGCCCCGGTGATGACGTTGAACGCGGCGATTCCGGCGGTGAGCAGCGCATAGCCCAGCGCGAAGCAGAACACCGCCCAGCCGTGACCGGCGGCCGGGATGAACAGGCCGCCCAGCGGCCCGAGGACCAGACCGGCGCGCATCACCGAACCGCTGGAAGTGAGCCGGGCGAGCCGGCCGGCCAGGGCGCCGCCGACGATGCCGCCGAGACCTCCGGATGCGAGGAGGACCCCGAGCAGGCCGGTCGGGACGTCGATCGTCCGCAGAAGGAAGACGGCGACCAGGGCCTGTTGGGCCGCCACGCAGAAGTTGAGCCCCGCCCCGGCGCCGGTCAGTGCTCGCAGGACCGGGTCGTGGAAGACGTACCGAAGGCCCTCGCCGATCTCGGCGCGCAGCGGCCGCCGTTGGACGGCGGCCTTGCTTCCCTTCGGGTCCTCGGCCCGCATGCGGCCGAGCAGGGACGCTGACGCCAGGTACGACACCGCGTCAAGGGCGATCGCCACCGGCGCGGTGACCGCCTGGACCAGCAGCCCGCCCAGGCCCGGTCCGGCGACCGAGGCCGTGGACTGGCTGACAGCGATTCGCGTGTTGGCGGCGACCAGTTCGTCACGGCCCACCAGGCTCGGCAGATACGCCTGGCCGGCGATGAGCGAGAAGACGGTCAGGGCTCCCACGGCGAGGCTCACCAGCCAGAGCTGCGTCATCGTCAGGGCCCGGGCCCCGGCAGCCGCCGGTATCGAGAACAGCAGCAGACCCCGTCCGATGTCGGACCACATCAGGACACGCCGCCGGCGCCATCTGTCCACCCAGGCCCCGGCGGGCAGGCCGATCAGCAGCCAGGCCGCCTCCTGGGCGGCGACCAGCACGCCGACCTCCACGGTCGTGGCGTTCAACTGCGACACCGCGAGCACCGGGAGGGCCACGACGGTGACCTGGGTGCCCAGCATGCTGACCGTGTCGCTCGCCCAGAAGCGCCCGAAGTCCGTGCCGAGACCGGTGATCCCGCGGCTTCCGGAGACAGTGGTCACGGGGGCGGACGCTATCCGACCGGCGGATCCCCGCGCTTGGAATTTACCCGTAACATTCCGCCGCACCCCGGCGTGCTCACTGCAGGGAAGCAAGCAATCGGGAACACGGACGGGGGCACATGTCGACGCAAGCGGCTCAATCACCGGCGGCGGAGTTCGACGCCTTCTACACCGCCACCGCCAAGCGGATGGTCGCCACGGTCTACGCGATGACCGGGGACCTCGGCGAGGCGGAGGACGCGGTGCAGGAGGCCTACGCGAGAGCGTGGCTGCGGTGGGAGCGGGTGACGGCGCAGGGGGATCCGACGCCGTGGGTGCGGACGGTGGCGATGCGGCTGGCGGTGAGCACATGGCGCAGGACGCGCAGCCGCCTCAGAGCGCAGTTGCGGCACGGGCCGGCGGCGGATGTGCCGGGGCTGTCGGCGGACCGGGTGGCGCTGGTGGCGGCGCTGCGGGAACTGAGCGCGGACCAGCGGCGGGCGGTGGTCCTGCACCATCTGCTGGACCTGCCGGTGGAGGAGGTGGCCCGGGAGACCGGCGCCTCGAACGGAGCGGTACGGACCCGGCTGAGCCGGGCGCGGAAGATCCTCGGCGAGCGGCTCGCCGACACCAACACGCAGACCGAGGGAGTCACCGCTCATGGCTGAGGTCGACGAGATGGCACAGGACCTGACGGTGCGGCTGGCCTCCCCGGCGGACGTACGGGCCATGGGCGAGCGGCACCGCGCCCGCAGGCGGGCCGCGCTGGGGGTGGGCGCCGCGATCGCGGTGGCCGCGCTGGGGGCCGGGTCGTGGGTGACGATGGCGGCGGACCCGCAGCGCGGCGCGGTCCCGGCCACGGGTGTCACGGTGCCGGCGACCCCGAACCCGTACGTGTCGGGGGACACCATTCACATGGTGCCCGCCGCGGATCTCCCGCTGAACTCGACGCTGCACTGGAAGAAGGACACCGGTACGGGCGACAGCCGCGACACCAACGACCCCCTGCCGTCGGCGGGACTGCACGACGTGTGCGGGGTGGTGGTCAACGGCGTGATCGGCCCGGGTGACGACTACCAGGGCGGAACCGGCACCTACACCGGCAAGGGCGGCGCGCTGGCCCGGCACCGGATCTACGAGTACGACACCGCGGCCTACGCCGCGGCGAAGGTGAAGGCGGAGCAGGAGTATCTGACCGAGCAGTGCGGGCTGACGCTGCACGGGAGCGGCGCGACCGCGTACTACTCCGGCACGACCGGGCGCATCGGCCACCGGATGGAGACCTCGGTCCCCGAGTCGGGGGGCAGCCAGACGCTTCGCGTCACCGTCGCGCAGTACGGCCGTTGGGTGTCGGTCATCGAGGTGCAAAGGCCTGCCGCCGAATAGGCCGAACCGGTGACGAGGAAATGCGCCGGTGCCTGAATTGGGATGTCATGGGTAACAAAGTGTCACTTGTGACCCATGACAGCCCAACAGGGAGGCACCCGATGCGCGGAGCCACGCGCTACAAGTGGGCGGCCGGTGCGGCGGCCGTCGTGCTCGCCGCCACGGCTACGGCCTGCGGCGGCGGGGGAGGCGGTGGCGGGAGCAGCAGCAGCGCGAGCGGTGTGCTGAGCGCGTCGTGGACGGACCCGCAGAACCCTCTGGAGCCGGCCAACACCAATGAGGTGCAGGGCGGCAAGGTGCTGTCGATGATCTTCCGGGGGCTGAAGAAGTACAACCCGAAGACGGGCGCCGCCGAGAACGTCATCGCCGACTCGATCGAGAGCTCGGACTCGCAGAACTTCACCATCAAGCTCAAGAGCGGCTGGACCTTCAGCAATGGCGAGAAGGTCACCGCGGACTCGTTCATCGACGCCTGGAACTACGCGGCGCTGACGACGAACAAGCAGATCAACTCGTCCTTCTTCTCCTACATCGACGGCTACGACAAGGTCCACCCGGAGACCGGCTCCCCGGCGCTCAAGGACCTGTCCGGGCTGAAGAGGACCGGCGATCTGAGCTTCACCGTCAAGCTCAACCAGAAGTTCTCGACCTGGCCGGACACCCTCGGCTACTCGGCCTTCATGCCGCTGCCGCAGGCCTTCTACTCCGACCACGCGGCCTGGGTGAAGAAGCCGATCGGCAACGGCCCGTACATGGTGGACTCGTACACCAAGGGCACCGGCATCAAGCTGCGCAAGTGGACCGGTTACAAGGGCGACGACGCGGCCGCCAACGGCGGGGTGGACCTGAAGGTCTACACGGACAACAACACCGCCTACACCGACCTGCTGGCGGGCAATCTCGACCTGGTCGACGACGTCCCGGCCTCGCAGCTGAAGAACGTCAAGAGCGACCTGGGCGACCGCTACCTCAACACCCCGGCCGGCATCATCCAGACCCTGTCGTTCCCGCTCTACGACAAGAACTGGTCCGGCAGCGGCTCGGAGAAGGTCCGCCAGGGCATCTCGATGGCGATCAACCGCCCGCAGATCACCCAGACGATCTTCCAGAACACCCGCACCCCCGCCACCGACTGGACGACCCCGGTGCTGGGTACCTCCGGCGGCTACAAGGCGGGCATCTGCGGTGACGTCTGCACCTACAACGCCGCCCAGGCCAAGAAGCTGATCGAGGAGGGCGGCGGGATCCCCGGCGGCACCCTGAAGGTCTCGTACAACGCCGACACCGGCTCCCACAAGGACTGGGTCGACGCGCTGTGCAACAGCGTCAACAACGCGCTGGGCAACGACAACGCCTGCGTCGGCAACCCGGTCGGCACCTTCGCGGACTTCCGCAACAAGATCACGAACAAGCAGATGACCGGGCCGTTCCGGGCCGGCTGGCAGATGGACTACCCGCTGATCCAGGACTTCCTGCAGCCGCTCTACTACACCGGCGCCTCGTCCAACGACTCGCACTTCAGCAACGCGGACTTCGACAAGCTCGTCGACCAGGCCAACGCCGAGAGCGACACCACGAAGGCGGTCGGCCTCTTCCAGGACGCCGAGAAGATCCTCGCCGAGCAGGTCCCGGCGATCCCGCTGTGGTACCAGAACGGCAGCGCCGGCTGGTCGGACAAGCTCTCCAACGTCGCGCTCGACCCGTTCAGCGTCCCCGTCTACAACGAGATCAAGGTCAGCAGCTGACGCCCCCGGACCGCGGCCGGGTCATCGACCGTCCGGCCGCCGTCACGGCCCCGACCCTCGGGAAGGCCCCATGGGACGCTATGTGATCCGCCGTGTGCTGCAGATGATCCCGGTGTTCATCGGCACCACCTTGCTGATCTTCTTCATGGTCTACGCGCTCGGCGACCCCGTCGCCGCCAAGTGCGGGGACCGCGCCTGCGACCCCGCCACGGCAGCGCAGATCCGGCACGACCTCTACCTCGACCACCCCCTGTGGCAGCAGTACCTGCACTACATGGCGCAGATCTTCCAGGGCGACTTCGGCACCGCCTACAACGGCCAGCAGGTCACCGAGCTGATGGGCAGCGCCTTCCCGGTCACCCTGCGGCTGACCATCGTGGCGATCCTGTTCGAGATCGTCATCGGCATCACCCTCGGCGTCATCACCGGCATGCGGCGCGGACGCCCCGTCGACACCGGCGCGCTGGTGCTGACCCTGATCGTGATCTCCATCCCGACCTTCGTCACCGGCTACGTCCTGCAGTACCTGCTCGGCGTCAAATGGGGCGTCATCGAGCCCTCCGTATCCGCCGAAGCCCCCTTCAACGAGCTCATCGTCCCCGGCCTCGTCCTCGCGCTGGTCTCCCTGGCCTACGTCACCCGGCTCACCCGCACCTCCATCGCCGAGAACACCCGCGCCGACTACGTACGCACCGCCATCGCCAAGGGCCTGCCCCGCAGCCGCGTCATCACCCGCCACCTGCTGCGCAACTCCCTCATCCCGGTGGTCACCTTCATCGGCACCGACATCGGCGCCCTCATGGGCGGCGCCATCGTCACCGAGCGGATCTTCAACATCCGCGGCGTCGGCTTCCAGCTCTACCAGGGCATCCTGCGGCTCGACTCGGCGACCGTCGTCGGCTTCGTGACCATCCTGGTGATCGTCTTCCTGGCGGCCAACCTGCTGGTGGACCTGCTGTACGCGGTCCTGGACCCGAGGATCCGATATGCGTGAGCGCTCCGAGCGGAGGTTCCGTCGTGCCTGAGCCCGAGAACCACCCCGACGAGGCCATGGAGCCGGCCGGCGGGACCGGGGCGACCATGGACCTGGCCCAGGACGAGGCGCGCGGGCTGGAGCGGCCGCCGGGGCACGAGACCGCACCGGGCGGGACGACGGAGAAGCCGCGGAGCCTGTGGTCGGACGCGTGGCGGGATCTGCGGCGCAATCCGGTGTTCATCCTGTCGGCGCTGGTGATCGCCTTCCTGGTGGTGATCTCGATCTGGCCGGGCCTGATCGCCAGCGGCAATCCGCTCAGCTGCAATCTCGCCAACTCCCAGAAGGGCTCGGCCCCCGGCCATCCCTTCGGCTTCGACAACCAGGGCTGCGACGTCTACACCCGGGTGGTCTACGGCGCCCGCGCCTCCGTCACCGTCGGCGTCTGCGCGACGCTGGGGGCGGCGATCCTGGGCAGTGTGCTGGGCGGGCTGGCCGGGTTCTTCGGCGGCGCGGGGGACGCGGTGCTGTCCCGGGTGAGCGACATCTTCTTCGGCATCCCGATCGTGCTGGGCGGGCTGGTCTTCCTGTCCGTGGTCACCGGCACCACCGTCTGGCCGGTGATCGGCTTCATCGTCCTGCTGGGCTGGCCGCAGATCGGCCGCATCGCGCGCGGCTCGGTCATCACCGCCCGCCAGAACGACTACGTACAGGCCGCGCGGGCGCTCGGGGCGGGCAACTCCCGCCTCCTGCTGCGGCACATCGCGCCCAACGCCGTCGCCCCGGTGATCGTGGTCGCGACGATCGCGCTCGGCACGTACATCTCGCTGGAGGCCACCCTGTCCTACCTCGGCGTCGGCCTGAAGCCGCCGACCGTCTCCTGGGGCATCGACATCTCCCAGGCGTCCAGCCAGATCCGCAACGCGCCGCACATGCTGCTGTGGCCGGCGGGCGCGCTGAGCGTGACGGTGCTGGCGTTCATCATGCTCGGCGACGCGGTGCGCGACGCCCTCGACCCGAAGCTGCGCTGATGACGGAGGCGTCCATGACCACCGAGCCGACCGTGCCGTCCGTGCCGACCGAGCCACCGCTGCTGGAAGTACGCGACCTGCACGTCGAGTTCCGCACCCGGGACGGCGTCGCGCACGCCGTCAACGGCGTCAGCTACACCGTCAGCGCCGCCGAGACCCTCGCCGTCCTGGGCGAGTCGGGGAGCGGGAAGTCGGTGACCGCCCAGGCGATCATGGGCATTCTCGACTCGCCGCCTGGGTTCGTCACCCAGGGCGAGATCCTCTTCCGGGGCCAGGACCTGCTGAAGATGAACGCCGAGGACAGGCGCAAGGTGCGCGGCGCGAAGATGGCGATGATCTTCCAGGACGCGCTGTCCTCCCTCAACCCCGTGCTCAGCGTCGGCAACCAGCTCGCCGAGATGTTCATCGTCCACGAGGGCATGTCGCGCAAGGACGCCAAGTCAAAGGCGATCGAGCTGATGGACCGGGTGCGCATCCCGGCGGCGCGGGACCGGGTCGGCGACTATCCGCACCAGTTCTCCGGCGGCATGCGGCAGCGCATCATGATCGCGATGGCGCTGGCCCTGGAGCCGGACCTGATCATCGCCGACGAGCCGACGACGGCTCTCGATGTCACCGTCCAGGCGCAGGTCATGGAGCTGCTCGCCGAGCTGCAACGCGAGTACAGCATGGGCCTGATCCTCATCACCCACGACCTGGGCGTGGTGGCGGACGTCGCCGACTACATCGCCGTGATGTACGCCGGCCGGATCGTCGAGACCGCCCCCGTCCACGAGATCTACCGGCGCCCGGCCCATCCGTACACCAAGGGCCTGCTCGCCTCCATCCCCCGCCTGGACCAGAAGGGCCGGGAGCTCTACGCGATCAAGGGCCTGCCGCCGAACCTGCTGCACATCCCGCCCGGATGCGCCTTCAATCCGCGCTGCCCGATGGCGCAGGCCGTGTGCCGCGCGGACGTGCCGCCGCTGTACGAGGTGAGCCCCACGCGGGCCAGCGCGTGCCACTTCTGGAAGGAGGCCCTTGATGGCTGAGGCGAGGGAGCCCATCCTTCAGGTCCGCGACCTGTACAAGCACTTCCCGCTCACCCAGGGCATCGTGTTCAAGAAGCAGATCGGCGCGGTCAAGGCCGTGGACGGCGTCGACCTCGACCTCTTCGCCGGCGAGACACTGGGCATCGTCGGCGAGTCCGGCTGCGGCAAGTCGACCATGGCCAAGCTGCTGATGAACCTGGAACGGGTGACGTCGGGCCGGATCCTCTACAAGGGCGAGGACATCACCAAGCTGTCCGGCCGCGCCCTCAAGGCGGTGCGCCGCAACATCCAGATGGTCTTCCAGGACCCGTACACCTCCCTCAACCCCCGGATGACGGTCGGCGACATCATCGGCGAGCCGTACGAGATCCACCCCGAGGTGGCCCCCAAGGGCGACCGGCGCAAGCGGGTCCAGGACCTGCTGGACGTCGTCGGTCTCAACCCCGAGTACATCAACCGCTATCCGCACCAGTTCTCCGGCGGCCAGCGCCAGCGCATCGGCATCGCGCGCGGACTGGCGCTGCGGCCGGAGATCATCGTCGCGGACGAACCGGTGTCGGCGCTGGACGTGTCGGTGCAGGCGCAGGTCATCAACCTCATGGAGCGGCTGCAGGACGAGTTCGGCCTCTCGTACATGTTCATCGCCCACGACCTGTCCATCGTCCGGCACATCTCCGACCGGGTCGGCGTCATGTACCTCGGCAAGATCGTCGAGATCGGCGGCGACGAGCAGATCTACGAACACCCCACCCACCCCTACACCCAGGCCCTCCTGTCCGCCGTCCCGGTCCCGGATCCGACCGCCCGCGAGCACCGCGAGCGCATCATCCTGACCGGCGACGTCCCCTCCCCGGCCAACCCGCCCTCCGGCTGCCGCTTCCGCACCCGCTGCTGGAAGGCCCAGGAACGCTGCGCCCTGGAGGTCCCGGCCCTGGCCGTCCCGGCGGTCTTCGCCGGCCTGGACTCCCCCGCGGCGCACGACAGCGCATGCCACTTCGCGGAGGAGAAAAACTAGGGCAATCACTGCCATACCGGGAGTGATTTCTTTAACATGCAGGCAACTCAACCGTCGCATCACCGATATACGGACGCTGCACGCTGATCAACGTACGGCCGTGCGGGTGCCGTAAGCCGGCCGGGGTGACATCGTCACCCCGGCCGGCTGCATTTTGTCCGCGGCGGCCATGCGGTGGAAGCCCCCGTCGGGGGAGGGCTGCCCCTGAACGGTTCGGGCATCACGCACGTATCTCGTACGTATCAGGAGCAGAGTGCCCGTCATGGGCCCAGGAGGTGCCCAATGCGGCAGGGATTCGCGCTCGCGAGTGGGGCGCGGCGAGTGGGTGCGCTCGTGTGCGGCGTGCTCGCGATTGTCGAGGCCGGATGGGTGGCCCAGGACGTGAGTGTGGTGGGCGGGGACGGGCTCTGGCAGGTGTGGGCGGGGCTGGCGGTGCCGGTGGGGGGTGCGCCGCTGAATACGTCGGTGGTGGACGCGGCGCTGATCGGGCTGTACGTGGTGACGGCGGTGGCGGCCTTCAGGGCGGTCGCGGCGGGGGCGTTCGTGGCGGTGGGCGTGGTCACGCTGGCGCTGAGGGCCCCGGCGGTGCTGATCCTGGGCGGGCAGTGGGACGGGTCGCTGGATGTGCAGGGCCAGTTGGTGCTGACCGCGGTCGGCGAGGTGCTGGGCGCGGTGGTGCTGCTGGTGACGGTCGTGCGGGGACGGCGGGTGATGCCGGGGCGGGAGCCTTCGCCGCCGAGGGCGGCCGCGGGGGTGGCGGCGGGGCTGCTGCTGCTGGTCGTGGCCGGGATGATGGGTGCCTGGCAGTTCTCCCGGATGGCGGGACTGGACGGCACGGAGCAGCCGCCGGGGTTCTTCTGGCGGACGGTCACCGGCGGGTATCTGGTGAACGCGCTGCTCGGCACGCCGTTCGGCTGGCTGAGCTGGTCGACGGTCGGGCTGTGCGCGGCCGCGGCCGTCGCGTCGATGACGCGTACGCCCTGGGCCCGGCCGATGGGGATCGCGGTGGCCTGGCTGCTGCTGCCCCTGGCGGTACCGGTGCTGGCCGCCACAAAGTTGACGGCCCCGACGGTGGGGGAGTTCGGGGCGGCCTTCGCGGTGGCGGCGGCCGTGGTGGTGGCGCTGCTGCTGCTCCCGCGGGCGGAGGGGCCCTTCGGGTGGCGGTCGGACTCCTTCGACCCGGACGAGATCGCCGGGTTCGCCGGTCAGGACACGCTGACCATGCCGACCTTCGGGGCGTACGGCGGGACCTATCTGGACCCGCCGCCGCCCCCGGGACCTCCTCCGGGAGGGGCGGGATACCTCGGGCCCGGGCAGTCGTGGTGACAGGCCCTACGCGACGCCCAGCGAGCGCTTGAGGAAGGCGACCTGGAGCAGCAGCAGGTTCTCGGCGACCTGCTCCTGCGGGGTCATGTGGGTGACGCCGGAGAGCGGGAGCACCTCGTGCGGGCGGCCGGCGGCCAGCAGTGCGGAGGAGAGCCGCAGGGTGTGGGCGGCGACGACGTTGTCGTCGGCGAGGCCGTGGATGATCATCAGCGGGCGGACCTGGGAGGCGGCGCCGGACAGGCCCTCGTCGGTGATGAGGGAGTTGCGGGCGTACACCTGAGGGTCTTCGTCGGGGTGGCCGAGATAGCGCTCGGTGTAGTGGGTGTCGTAGAGCCGCCAGTCGCTCACCGGGGCGCCCGCGACGGCCGCGTGGAAGACGTCCGGGCGGCGCAGCACGGCCAGGGCGGCGAGGTAGCCGCCGTAGGACCAGCCGCGGATGCCGACGCGGCCGAGGTCGAGCGGGTGGGTGCGGGCCAGGGAGTGGAGGGCGTCGACCTGGTCGTCGAGGGTGACGGTGGCGAACTCGTGGGCGACGGCCTTCTCCCAGGCGGGGGAGTGGCCGGGGGTGCCGCGGCCGTCGGCGACGACCACCGCGAAGCCCTGGTCGGCGAGCCACTGGGACTCCAGGTAGGTGCGCTGGGTGCTGAGCACCATCTGGCCGTGCGGGCCGCCGTACGGGTCCATCAGGACCGGCAGCGGGCCGTCGCCGTCCCGGTAGCCGGTGGGCAGCAGTACGGCGGACGGGATGCGGCGGTCGCCGGCCCGCTCCAGCACCGGGCGCGCGGTGAGGACGGGGGTGGCGGCGTACGAGGCGATCTCCGTCAGCGACTTGTCGTCGCGCAGTACGCGCACCAGCGGCGAGGTCCGGTCCAGGGAGGACGAGGTGAGCACGGTCACCGGGCCCGAGCGGACGGCGGAGTGGACGCCGGGGGTATCCGAAATTCGAACAACCCCGGGGGTGACGTACCCGACCCGGTACACATGGATCTCGCCGGTCTCCGGGAGCGTGGCCGCCGCGCCCGCCGAGGCCGCCACCAGGATGTCCTCCTCGCCGATGTCCAGCACCGCGCGGACGTGCAACTCCGGCCCGGTCAGGATGTGTTGCCCGGCGGCAAGGGACCTTGATCCGCTTTCGTCCGTGATTCTCACGAGACGTCCGTCATCGGTCCACGCCGGGACCCCAGGGAAAAGATCAAGCCAGATTTCGTCCTCCTCCCTGTGCGCCTCACTGGTGTTCCCCGTGCCCGGGTCGACCGCCAGGAACAGCTGGCCGCGCTGGTCGCGGGCCTGTACGAGCAGCAGCGGCGGGCCGCCCGCCGACCAGTGCACCTGGGCCAGATACGGGAAGGCCTCGCGGTCCCAGGCCACGGGCACCGGCGTCGCGGAGCCGTCCAGTCCCAGCAGGACCAGGCCGACCTCGGCGTTGGCCGTCCCGGCCGCCGGGTAGGCCACCTCGGCCGGGGCCTGCGCCGGGTTCGCGGGGTCGGCGATCCACCAGCGGCCGACGGGCAATTCGTCCACCCGGGCGGCGAGCACGGCCGTGCCGTCCGGGGCCCACCAGTAGCCCCGGCTGCGCGACATCTCCTCGGCCGCGATGAACTCCGCGAGCCCGTAGGTGATCTGATCGCCCTCCGGCTCGGCCAGCGCCCGGTCGCCCGTGCCGTCGGTCTCCACCACGCGCAGGGCGCCTCCGGACACGTACGCCACCCGGCGGCCGTCCGGCGACGGGTGCGGGTCCATGACGGGGCCGGGCACCGCGAGCTCGCGGGCGGTTCCGGCGCGCAGTTCGGCCACGAAGAGCCGGCCCGACAGGGCGAAGGCGGCGAGCTCTCCGGCGGCGTCGGTCGCATAGCCCACGATGCCGGCCGAGCCCTCCCGGCTGCGCTCGCGCCGGGCCCGTTCGGCGGCCGACAGCTTCTCCTCGGCGCCCGACAGCAGCGCGTCGGGGTCGGCGGCGATCCGCTCCTCGCCGGTGGTCAGGTCCAGCACCCACAGCAGGTGGGAGCGGTCCGCCTCCGTACGTGAGCGGAGGAAGGTGACACGCTCCGCGTCCGGTGAGACGGCGAACGCGCGCGGTGCGCCCAGGGTGAAGCGCTGGGTCCGGGCGTACTGGCGGGGGAACGACAGCGGTTCGGTCATACGCCGACACTAGAGCCCGCCCGGCGGCCGGACAGGCGCATCCCGGGCGCTTGCGCCGGGCGTGCGCGGGAGTGCGAACCGATGGGATCCAGCCATGCGCCCCCGCATGCTTCCGTGCACCGACCTATGCGGTGGGACACAAAGTTAAGATCCGTTGCCGAGAGTGGGTAATAACCCGGTGGCAACTGCTGTCCCGACCCTGAGCCCTGGAGGTGAGCCGCTGTGGCGCTTTCGATTTCGGCGGTGCTGCTGCTGCTGATCGTCGTGGTCCTGCTGGTCCGCAAAGCCGGGCTGAAGGCGGGACACGCGGTGGTCTGCATTCTGCTGGGGTTCTACCTGTCGGCGTCGTCCTGGGCGCCGACCATCCGGGAGCTCACCAACAGCGTGGCGGGCATGATCGGGGGCATCAACTTCTGACCGCCCGCTGAGCGCCGCCGCCGGGCCGTAGGCTCTGTCCTGTGACAGTTACCTCCGGCCGCAGACTGCTGCTCGTCCACGCCCACCCCGACGACGAGTCGATCGGCAACGGGTCGACCATGGCCAAATACGCGGCCGAGGGCGCCCATGTGACGCTCGTGACCTGCACCCTCGGCGAAGAGGGCGAGGTGATCCCGCCCGAGCTGGCGCACCTCGCCCCCGACCGGGACGACACCCTCGGCCCGCACCGCATCGGCGAACTGGCCGCGGCCATGGCCGAACTCGGGGTCACCGACCACCGGTTCCTCGGCGGCCCCGGCCGCTACCGCGACTCCGGGATGATGGGCGTCGCGCAGAACGAGCGGCCGGACTGCTTCTGGCAGGCGGACCTCGATGAGGCCGCCGGGCACCTCCTCGACGTCATCCGCGAGGTGCGCCCGCAGGTGCTGGTGACCTACGACCCGAACGGCGGCTACGGCCACCCCGACCACATCCAGGCGCACCGGGTCGCGATGCGGGCCGCCGACCTGGCGGCGGAGGCGGGCCTGGGCATCGAGAAGGTCTACTGGAACTGCATCCCGCGCTCCGAGGTCGAGGCCGGCCTCGAACGGCTGCGGGCGAGCGGGGCGGAGAACCCCTTCGAGGGCATCGCGTCGGTGGACGACCTGCCGATGGTGGTCGCGGACTCCGTGATCACCACGGTCATCGACAAGCAGGGGGCGTACGCCGGACAGAAAACGGCGGCCATGAAGGCGCACTATTCGCAGATCGCGGTGGACGGATTCTTCTTCGCGCTTTCCAACGACCTCGGCCAGCCGCTCTTCGGTGCCGAGTACTACCAGTTGGTGCGCGGCACGACGGGCGACGCCGTGCCGGAGGAGGACCTCTTCGCGGGTGTGGCGGAGGGCGGCACCCTGTGAGCCAGGCCATGAGGTACCTCTCCTACGCGTTGCTCGCGGTGCTCGGCGTGGCCGTCGCCGTGGCGGGCGCGCTGGTGCAGGACGCGTGGCTCCCCGGCGGGCTGCTGCTGGCCCTGGCGGGCAGTGCGGCGCTGTTCTGGGGCGGCTCGAAGCTGACCCGCAACCGGGTCGGCGCGGTCGTGCCGGCGGGGCTGTGGCTGCTGACGGTGCTGTTCCTGAGCCAGACCCGGCCGGAGGGCGATTTCCTCTTCGCGAACGGCATCGGGCCGTACGCGTATCTCCTCGGCGGATCGATGGCCGGAGTGATGTGCGCCACGCTTGCGCGACCCGGCTTCGCGGGTGACGGAGCACCTGGTGCACCATAGGCGCCAACATGCCGCCGGGTACAGGACGGTTGTCGCCCGATTCAGTGGTTGACGCCGTTTTTGTCCCGTCGGTACGGGTGTCCGTGTAGTCAGTCACGGGCGCCCACTCAGCGGCGCCCAGTATGGTGGTGCGCGCCGCCGGGCCGCCCGCGGATGGCCGTTACGGGTGGCGAAGCGAACCGGGAGAGCCTGCTTTGAGTCGTGAAACTGACAGTTCGTCCTCTGGCACCGGGGACCGGTCCCAGGGCGGGACGCAGGGGCGTGGCGGAGCCGCGTACCCGTCCGGCACCCCGCCGTACGGCACCCGACCGTTTCCCTCGCTGCACCCGCAGGAGCGACCGCGGGACGGCGAGCCGGTCCCCGAGGCCCCGGCGGACGAGCCGAGGACCGAGACCACGCTGACCACCCGGGTGCGGATCAACATCCCCGGGTCCCGGCCGATTCCGCCGGTGGTCGTACGCACGACGGTCGACGGTTCGGACACCGGTTCCACGGAGCTGCCCGACGGCTGGACCGTCGGCGGCGATCCGGCTCCGGCCGCTCCGGCGCCCCAGGCCCCCGCCATGCCGGCGGCCCCGGCGCCCGCTCCGGCCGCCGCCCAGGCGGACAAGCCCGCGCCCAGCGACTGGTTCGCCCCGCGCAAGGCGGGGCCTCCGGCGCCCGGCGGCTCCGCCCCGGCGGAGACCACGCAGCAGATGCAGATGCCGGTGCAGCCACAGGCCCAGGCCCAGGCCCCGGCCCCGCCGCGTGCCCGGCCCCAGGCCCCGGCCCCGGCTCCCGCACCGGCCCCGGGCGGCGCCGACGCCACGCAGCCGCTGAGCCTGGCCGACATCGCCGCCGCCGGTCCGACCGCGCCGCAGTCCACGCCGCAGCCGCCGCCGCAGGGCCGGCGCCCCAACATCCCGTACCTCAACGAGGGCCCCGGTGGTGCTCCGGCCGGCCCCGGCCCTCGTACGCAGCGCGCCAACCGCCCCTTCCCGGATGCGCCGGGCGGGCCGAGTGCGCCGGGCGCACCCGGCGGCCCGGCCGGGCCGGTCGGCTTCGGCGGTCCTGGGAGCCCCGGGGCTCCCGGTGGCACGCCGTTCCCCAGCTACCAGCCGCCCGCCGGTCCGACCAGCGGCCCCATGACCGGCGAGATGCGGGCGGCCTCCGCCCCCGCGCCCGCCCCGGCTTCCGCTCCTTCGCCCTCCCCGTTCTCGGCCGGCCCCGCCGAGCGGTTCTCCGGCGAGACCCTCGTCAGCGGCATCCCCGCCGCGCCGTTCGCCCCGTCGCCGGTCACCAAGCCGGTCCCGGCCGCGGCCAAGCGGCAGCAGCCCGAGGCCAAGGGCCGCTCCAAGGTGATACTGACCGGCGTCGCCCTCGTCACCGTCGCCGGAATCGCCTACGGCGTCGGCCTGTTGATGGACCACGCCGACGTGCCCGCCGGCACGACCGTCCTCGGCGTCAGCATCGGCGGCAAGTCCAGGGCCGACGCCGTCGCCGAGCTCGAATCCAAACTGGGCAAGCTCGAAACCGACCCGCTCACCGTCACGGTCGGCGACACCCAGAAGAAGCTCACCCCTTCCTCCGCCGGCCTCGACGTCGACCTCGACGCCACCGTCGCCGATGTCGCCCACCGCGACTACAACCCCGTCACCGTGATCGGCTCCCTCTTCGGCGGCACCCGGGTGGCCACCGCCGAACTGGTCATCGACGACGAGAAGCTCACCGCCCGCCTCGGCACCCTCTCCGACGAGCTCGGCTCCGGCTCCACCGCCACCGAGGGCATGGTCAAGTTCACCGACGGCAAGGCCGTCGCCGTCCCCGGCAAGGCCCGTACCGGCATCAACGTCAGCGCCTCCGTCGCCAAGGTCAAGAACGCCTACCGCACCCGCCTGGAGACCGGCGTCAACGCCGCTGTCCCGCTGTCCGTCACCACCGTCCAGCCCAAGGTCACCCAGGCCAAGCTGGACGCGGCGGTCAACGGCTTCGGCAAGACGGCGATGTCGGGCATCGTCACGGTCAACGCGGGCTCCGGGCACGTACTCCTGCTCGGCGACCTCTCGCTGCCGAAGATCCTCACCATGACCGCGGACGACAGCGGCAACCTCCAGCCGCACTTCGACCTCGCGGCCCTCAAGACCGTGATGAGCGACACCTTCGACGGCGTACTCCTGGAACGCGGGGACGGCAGCAAGACCGAGGTCACCCCGCAGGACGTCGCCAGCGCCATCCTTCCGGCGCTGAAGACCACCGACGACAGCAAGAAGACCGTCACCTTCCCCAACATCGCCTGACAGCGGCTGCCGGCGGGGTGGGGAACCCTGTCACCCCGCCGGCCATGACATCTGTCACCCCCAGGACAGGAGCCGCGGCACTGCCGCCGGCCCCGCCCGCCCGGCGAAGCTTGCCGTATGACCGCAACCGCAACCCGCACGGCGGGATCCGCGACAGGGACACCGGCCACCGCCGCCGTCCGGTTCGCCGACGTCAGCAAGAGCTTCGGCGATGTCCGTGCCGTCGCGGGCCTCAGCCTCACCCTCCACCCGGGTGAGACCGTGGCCCTGCTCGGCCCCAACGGCGCGGGGAAGTCGACCGCGCTCGACCTGCTGCTCGGCCTGCGCACGGCGGACTCCGGCACCGTCGAGCTCTTCGGTACGAGCCCGCGCCAGGCGATCACGCAGGGCCGGGTCGGCGCGATGCTGCAGAGCGGCGGGCTGATGGAGGAAGTGACCGTACGCGAGCTCGTCCGGCTCGCCTGCGACCTGCACCCGCGTGCGTATCCCGTGGACCAGGTGCTGGCCACGGCCGATCTCACCGACATCGCCGACCGCAAGGTCAACAAGCTGTCCGGCGGCCAGGAGCAGCGCGTGCGCTTCGCGCTGGCCACCGCCGGGGCGAACGACCTGATCGTGCTGGACGAGCCGACGACGGGAATGGACGTGTCGGCCCGGCAGTCGTTCTGGACCACGATGCGCGCGCAGGCGGCGCAGGGCCGCACCGTGCTGTTCGCCACGCACTACCTGGAGGAGGCGGACGCGATCGCCGACCGCGTCCTGGTGCTGCACCAGGGCCGGCTGCTGGCGGACGGGACGGCCGCGCAGATCAAGGCGCGGGCCGGGGCGCGGCGGATCGTCTTCGACCTGGAGACGGCGGACGAGGCCCTGCTGCGGGGCCTGCCGCACGTGGCCTCGCTGGAGGTGTCCGGCCGTACGGTCCGGATCGGTTCCACCGACGCGGACGCGACCGTCCACGCGGTCTACGCGGCGGGCCTGTACCCGCGCAATCTGGAAGTCGCCGGACTCGGCCTGGAGCAGGCGTTCCTGGCCATCACCGAGGAGGCCTCGGCCGCATGAGGACACTGATCAGGCTTGAGATCGTGCGCGCGCTGCGCAACCGGAAGTTCATGTTCTTCAGCGTCATCTATCCGCCGGTGCTCTTCCTCCTGCTGACCGCCGGCGCGGACTCCCACAGCAAGCTCTCGGGCACCGACGTCTCTGTCGTCATGTACTACATGGTCGCGATGTGCGCCTTCGGCGCCATGACCGCCGTCCTCATGGGCAACGCCGAGATGATCGCCCGCGAGCGCGACAAGGGCTGGGTCCGCCAGCTGCGGCTCACCGCCCTGCCCGGGCGTGGCTACGTCACCGCGAAGATCGCCTCGGCCGCGGCGATCAGCCTGCCGTCGATCGTGCTGGTCATGGTCGTCGCGGCGGCGCTGAAGGAGGTGCGGATGGACGCCTGGCAGTGGGGCGGGATCCTGCTGTCGAGCTGGGCCGGCAGCTTTGTGTTCGCCGCGCTCGGGGTCGCCATCGGCTACCTCGCGACGGTGGACACGGCCCGCCTGATCGCGATGTTCTGCTACTTCGTGCTGGCGATGCTGGGCGGGCTGTGGATGCCGTTCACGGTGTTCCCGGCGTGGCTTCAGCACATCGCGGAGTACCTGCCGGCGCGCCCGTACGCGGCGCTGGGGCAGGCGATCGAGTTCGGCGACGCACCGCACCTGAAGGACATCGCGGTGCTGGCCGTCTACCTTGTGGTCTTCGCGGGCGGTGCGGCATGGATGTACCGCAAGGACACGGCGAAGGCGTAGGCAAAGGCGTAACGGAGGCAGACCATGGCGATGCGCAAAGAGGCCTGGCCGCCCTGGCAGACCGGGACCGCCGACGACAGCCTGGCCATGGGCCGGGTCCCGGAGAACCGCCGTCAGGCCGTGGTCAAGCTGCTGTGGGTCGGCATGTGGATGCTCTATCTCGCGTCGCCCGTCACGGACCTTCTCGACGGCCACCACTCGCCGCTCGCGCTGATCGCCGGGTGGACCGGGCTCGTCGGCTTTGTGACCGCGTATCTGACGCTGGTGTTCCTGCGCACCAACCAGGAGCACCAGCCGCTCTGGGTGCCCGTCACCCTCGCCGCGCTGTGCGTGCTCGCGGTCGTGCTGTCGCTCACCCTCGGTGACTCCTGGCTGGTCCTGTTCGTCTACGCGGCCGTCGCCATGGGTGCCGCGGTACCGCCCGTCCACTCCCGCTGGGCCATTCCCCTGGTCACGGCGCTGCTCTTCGGCTGCGGCGCCCTCATCGACGCCAAGGACGATCTCGTCCTCTCCCTCGGCATCCCCTGCTTCCTCGGTGGCTTCGCGATGCTCGGCATCCGGCAGCTCATCCTTACGATGCGCGAGCTGCGCGAGGCCCGGCAGACGATCGCCGGCCTGGCGGCGACCGAGGAGCGGCTGCGGCTCGCCCGCGACCTGCACGATCTGCTCGGGCACTCGCTGTCCCTGATCACCCTGAAGAGCGAACTGGCCGGCCGCATGCTGCCGGACCGCCCGGAGGACGCCGCCGCCCAGGTCGCCGACATCGAGCGGGTCAGCCGGCAGGCCCTGGTCGACGTACGCGAGGCCGTCAGCGGATACCGGCGCCCCACGCTCGCCGTCGAACTGGCCGGCGCCCGTGCCGTCCTCCTGGCAGCCGGTATCGAGGCCGACCTCGACCCCGCGCAATGGGCCGGGCACGACCGGCTCGGCGCGGACGAGGAGGGCGCCCTCGCGTGGGCCCTGCGCGAGGCGGTGACCAATGTCGTACGGCACAGCGGGGCCGGTCGCTGCGCCATCGCCGTAACGGTGACGGTGACCGATGACGCGGACGCCCTCGCGCTCACCGTCTCCGACGACGGCCGTGGCGCCGAGCCCGGCCAGGGCCCCGGCAACGGCCTCACCGGGCTCGAGGAACGGCTCCTGCTGGCCGGAGGGCGCTTCGAGGCCTCCGGGTCCGGCGCGGACGGCGGATTCGTGGTGCGGGCGTCCGTACCCCTGGTGGAGGCGGTGACGCCGGTGGGCGGCTGACGGCGTCGGACGCCTGCCCCTACGCTGATCTCCATGACCGAGCGGTGCGTACGAGTCCTCCTGGCCGAAGACCAGTCGATGGTCCGGGAGGCACTGGCCACTCTGCTCGGCCTTGAGGAGGACATCGAGGTCGTCGCGCAGGTCGCCCGGGGCGACGAGGTCGTCGGTGCGGCCGAGGAGAGCGGAGCCGATGTCGCGCTGCTCGACATCGAGATGCCGGGCATGAGCGGGCTGGACGCGGCGGCCGCGCTGCGCGACGCGCTGCCGGCGGTCAAGATAGTGATCGTCACGACCTTCGGCCGCCCCGGCTATCTGCGCCGGGCCATGGAATCGGGCGCGCACGCCTTCCTGGTCAAGGACGCCCCGGCCGCGCAGCTCGCGGATGCCGTACGCCGGGTGCTGCGCGGCGAGCGCGTCATCGACCCGGTGCTGGCGGCGGCGGCCCTGGCCGAGGGCGCGGATCCGCTGACGGGGCGCGAGCGGGACGTACTGCGGACGGCGGCCGACGGGGCGCTGAACGCGGAGATCGCGCGGCGGCTGCATCTGGGGGAGGGCACGGTGCGCAACTACCTGTCGACGGCGATCCAGAAGACGGGTGCGCGCAACCGCGCGGAGGCGGTGCGGATCGCGCGGGAGCGCGGCTGGCTCTAGAACCGCCCACGGTCAGTTGAGGAGCGCCCGCGCCGCCTGGGCCTGGCTGCGCATCGAGGCCGCCGCACCGGGGTCGATGCCGGAGATGATGTCGGCGTAGGCGTCCATCTCGTCGGCGCCGGTCGCGAAGTCGCCCTTCTGGACGAGAAGTTGGGCTCGCTCGAAGCGCAGCCGGGCCGGATGCCGGGGCAACAGCAGGGACAGCTCGACGGCCCAGAGCTGGACGCGGAGGTGTTCGGGGCGGGCGGAGGCCCAGGCGCGGATGTTGTTGAGGATGCGCAGCACGATGTCGAGGGGATCGGCCGGGGACAGCATGCCCGGCGCCAGGGGCGCCCCCGTGGCACCGGCGACGAGGAGGCTGACGTCGTCGTCGCCGAGGAGGCGGCCGCCGTGGAAGGGGTCGGCGAGGACGAAGACGCCGGCGGGGTCGCCGAAGCCGACGACGAAGTGGCCGGGGAGGGCGACACCGTAGACGGGGGCGCCGGCGCGGCGGGCGACCTCTATCCAGATGACCGACAGCAGGATCGGCAGACCGCGGCGGCGGTGGAGGACCTCGTGCAGCAGGGAGGACTCCAGCCGCTGGTAGTCCCCGGGGACGCCGCCGAAGCCGCAGCGGGCGCCGAGCAGTTCGGCGAGGGCGCCGGCCCAGCCGGCGGGGGTGGCGTCGGGCCGGTAGGGCAGGAGACCGGCGAGGCGGTCCAGCTCGATCTGGGCGCCGTCCACGAAGGCGTCGAGCTCGTCCGGGGTGGCGCCGCCGAGTCCGGGGTCGGCCTGCGCGCCGATGAGCAGGCACAGCGCCGCGAGGTCCGGCCGCGCCTCGCGGGCGGCTTCGGCGAACCGCTGCCTGATGCTCTCGTCCATCGCCATGGGGGCGGACTCACCCCTTCGGTGCGCGTCGGTAGTGGTAGGCGTGATGCGTCGTGAAGCCCATGCGGTCGTACATGCTCCGGGCCCCTTCATTGTCGGCCTCGACCTGCAGGTACGCGCCCGAGGCGCCCTCCTCCATGGCCCGCCGCGCCAGCGCCGCCATCACCGCCGTGCCCAGCCCCTGCCGCCGGTGGGCCGGGTCGACCTCGATCACGCCGAACAGCGCCCAGGGGCCGTCGACCACGCACCGCCCAATGGCCCCGGGAGCCGTCGCGAACCATACCGACGGCCCGCCCGTGAGCACCGCCAGCGCCTGCGCGCCGAGCGCGCCCGTGCGGTGGTAGCGCGCCAGCCACGCGTCGTCGACCTCGCGCGACAGGCTCACGCGCTCCGCGCCCGGGAGGTCGGCGACCGGCTGGACGGGCGCCGTACGGATGAGGGTGGGGGCCTCGGCGGTCCAGCCGAGCCGGTCCAGCTCCGCGACCACCGGGTCCTCGTCCACGACCTGGATGTACGGGGGGAGGGAACGGGCCGCGTACCACCGCGCGACCTGCCCGGCGGCCTCGGACACCGGTATGCCGGGGTCGCCCAGGGGCAGGGCGGAGTTCGCCCGGCGGGTGAAGCCTCCGGCGGCCCGCAGCGTCCAGCCGCCGAGCCGCTCGGTCTCGGTGGCGGGCCAGCCGCGCGAGGCGGCTTCCTGCAGTTCGCGGGCGGTGGCGCGGGGCGGGCGGACCCCGCGCCGGACCGGGGCGTCGGGGACGATCTTGCCCGCGACGACGGCGGATTCCACGATGCGGACGCTCTCGCCACCGCGTTTGGTGACGACAAGGACCCCGTCGTTCCAGGATGTGAGAACTCCGACCGCGTCAGCGAAGTGCGGCCGACCCCCCACGACCTCGGTGATCCTCCGTACCGATACACGTTTGCCCACGTCGGAGGGGGTTAGGTGTAGTTCGAGGCGTCCCCCTGAGACGAATTCCATGCTGATGGCGGCCCCTCCTGTTCGTCAGTTGCCCAAGAACGGAGATACTAGGGGCGGGCATCGACGACGCCGCGCTCCCGCGCGCCACCCGGCGAAGCCGATAATCGGCCGCCGCGCCCTGATCGAGGAGGAACGACAGCGTGACCTACGTCATCGCGCAGCCTTGTGTCGACGTCAAGGACAAGGCGTGCATCGAGGAGTGCCCTGTTGACTGCATCTACGAGGGCTCCCGGTCCTTGTACATCCACCCGGACGAATGCGTCGACTGTGGTGCCTGTGAGCCGGTCTGCCCGGTCGAGGCCATCTTCTACGAGGACGACACCCCGGAGGAGTGGAAGGACTACTACAAGGCGAACGTCGAGTTCTTCGACGAGCTCGGCTCGCCCGGTGGCGCCTCCAAGCTCGGGCTGATCGAGCGCGACCACCCCTTCATCGCCGCGCTGCCCCCGCAGAACGGCTGATCGGGAACCACAATCCCAAGATCGCGACATCGGGTCCCGCATGGCGCGCGTGCCGTGCGGGACCGCCGTTTTACCGACGCCGCACTGCCGTACCGCCGCACCGTCGCACTGAAAGAGAGCTCCGCCGTGGCCCGAGTCTCCGACCGCCTCCCGGCCTTCCCCTGGGACCGGCTCGAACCGTACAAGGCCGAGGCGTCCGCCCATCCCGGGGGCGTGGTCGACCTGTCGGTGGGCACCCCGGTGGATCCGGTTCCGGAGATCGTCCAGGACGCCCTGGCGGCGGCCTCGGACAGCCCGGGCTATCCGACGGTGTGGGGTACGGCCGCGCTGCGCGCGGCGATCACCGGCTGGGCCGCGCGGCGGCTGGGGGCGGTGGGGCTGACCGACACCAACGTGCTGCCGGTGGTCGGCTCCAAGGAACTGGTCGCCTGGCTGCCGACCCAGCTGGGCCTCGGCCCGGGGGACCGGGTCGCGTATCCGCGCCTGGCCTACCCGACGTACGAGGTCGGGGCGCGGCTCGTGGGCGCGGAGCCGGTGGTCTACGACCCTGAGACATTTGCGGCTGGCGCCGCGGGTGCGGAGCTGGATCCGGCGGGCCTGAAGCTGCTGTGGCTCAACAGCCCCTCCAACCCCACGGGGCGCGTCCTCACCAAGGACGAGCTGCGCAGCGCGGTCGAATGGGCGCGTGCGCATGACGTGCTGCTGGTCAGCGACGAGTGCTACCTGGAGCTGGGCTGGGAGCCGGACGCGGAGCCGGTCTCCGTACTGCACCCGGAGATCTGCGGCGGGTCGTACGAGGGCGTCGTGGCCGTGCACTCGCTGTCCAAGCGGTCCAACCTGGCCGGCTACCGGGCGGCCTTCCTGCTCGGCGACCAAAGCGTACTGGGCGAGCTGCTGCAGATCCGCAAGCACGGCGGAATGATGGTCCCGGCCCCCGTGCAGACCGCGACGATCGCGGCGCTCGGCGACGACGGGCATGTGGCCGTCCAGCGCGAGCGCTACGCCCGGCGCAGGGCCGCGCTGCGGGCCGCCTTCGAGGGCGCGGGCTTCCGGATCGAGCACAGCGAGGCCAGCCTCTATCTGTGGGCGACGCGGGACGAGAGCTGCTGGGACACCGTCGCCGAGCTGGCCGGGCGCGGGATCCTGGTGGCGCCGGGGGACTTCTACGGCGCGGCGGGGGAGCGGTTCGTACGGATCGCCTTCACGGCCACCGACGAGCGGGTGGACGAGGCGGTACGGCGTCTTAAATAGCCCGTAGCCCGTACAGGCAGGAGAAAGCCAAGGGCCCGGAGAAGCGAGAACGCTCTCCGGGCCCTTCGTGCGGCTGTGGGGGGTCAGCCGCCGATCGGGAGGCCTGCGTTGGCGATCGGGAGCTGGCTCACGGGGAGCTGGCTGATCGGCAGGCCCTTGAGGGGACCGGCGCCCTCGGCGCCCTTCGCGGTGCCGCCGAGGCCACCGGCCGCGCCCTTGACCGCGCCGGCGGTGTCCGTCGCGGTCTTCTGGGCGAGCGGGGCGGCGGTCTTGGCGGCGCCGGTGAGGGTCTTCCCCGGGTCGGGCAGCGCCTTCTGCAGGGACGTGACCGTCTTGGTCCCCTTGGCGACGCCCTCGACGGTGTGGCTGAGGTCGGCGCTCTGGGCGAGGTCGGCGGTCTTGTCCAGGCTGGTCAGTCCACCCAGTTGGCCGACCTGCGGCAGCTCTGCGGCCGACGCGGCGCTCGCGCCGATGCCGACCAGGGGAGCTGCCGCCGCGCCGACCAGCAGGGCGGCCCGGGCGATCCGACGCGTGAGGGGGAGGGACATGGTGCTCCTTTTACGGAGAGACGACGTGACATGTCCGCGGGGCGGACGCCGTGACTACCGCGTGAAGAGCTGGAAGGTTGCGGCCGTTCGAGGTAAAGAGTTGGTAATGCGAGCTGCTGATGAAACGTCACAGCCCTTAATCCCCAAGGGATTTCAGGGCCGTTGGAGTGGTTTCGCAGCTGATGGGTTTGGCGTATCAGCGAACCACCTGCGGGTGAATTGCCGCACTATTGAGCGACGGTGATCGTCACGTCCTGCGCCTGTGCGGCTTTGGCCGCCGTACCGGTTTTCTGCCAGCCCTTGCCCGAATCGGACGCCCGCCACTCGCGGTCCCGGAAGCCGACCTTCTCGACCTTCAGCTCATGAGCGTGGGCCACCGCCCACTGCGCCAGCTCCCAGCCGCGCTGCTTCTCGTCGCCGCGCGCGTCGCCGCCGGACGGGACCGCCGAGGACACGGCCACCGTGCGCGTGGCGCCGCTTCCGCCGCTGGACCCCTTGCCGTCCGAGGTGCCGGACGCCTGTGACGAGGCGGACATCTTCGCGGTGGAGGCCGTCACCTTGGAGCCGAACTCGCGGCTCAGCCGGGTGCGCACCTTCGCCGGATCGCCGCCCGTGAGCTTCGCGCCGCCCGTGGCCGTCGTGCAGTTCAGCGCGGCCGACACCCGGCCGGTCAGTGCCGAGGCCAGCAGCGCCGCATCCGCCTCGTGCTTCGCGTACGCCTGCGGATAGCCGCTCTTCTGCACCTTCTGGGCCGCCACGGTCAGCGGGAGCCGCGAATAGCCCCGGATCTTGACCAGGCTGTCGAAGAATTCATTCGACGCGTGGACCGGGTCCATGATCTGCGCCGCCGTCCCCCAGCCCTGCGACGGGCGCTGCTGGAACAGCCCCATCGAATCCCGGTCGCCGTGGTTCAGATTGCGCAGCCTCGATTCCTGCAGCGAGGTCGCCAGCGCTATCGTCACCGCCCGCTCCGGCAGGCTCCGTGACGTGGCCACGGCCGCGATCGTCGAGGCGTTCGCAGCCTGCTGGGTGTCCAGCTTCAGCGTCCGGCCGTCCGCCGTCACCGTGCACTGCGCGCGCAGGGAGGTGCCCTCGGTGATGTGTTCCGTCACATACCCCGCGATCCCGAGCAGCACCAGGGCCGCCATGGTGAAACGGAACAGGCGCCCCTTCTTCTTCGGGGCGCCCCCGGTCGGCGTCGTCGCTGTCCTCGGGGTCTTCGGCACGGCGCACACCGTACCGAAGGCGGCTGTGTGCGCGGCGGTAAGGTCGAGCGCATGGGCACGCCTTCTTCTCTCGACCTCAGCCAGGACGCCGCCGCCGTGACGGCGCAGCTCGTCGACATCCCCTCCGTCAGCCTTGAGGAGAAGCACCTCGCCGACCTCGTCGAGGAGGCGCTGCGCCCCCTGCCGCACCTCACCGTCGACCGCGACGGCAACTCGGTGGTGGCCCGCACGAACCTGGGGCGGGCCGAGCGCGTCGTCCTGGCAGGACACCTGGACACCGTGCCCATCGCCGACAACGTGCCGTCCCGGCTCGACGCGGACGGCGTGCTGTGGGGCTGCGGCACCTCCGACATGAAGTCCGGTGTCGCCGTGCAGCTGCGGCTCGCCGCGACCCTGCCGGAGCCCAACCGCGACATCACCTACGTCTTCTACGACGCCGAGGAGATCGCCGCCGAGTTCAACGGCCTCAAGCGACTCGCCGAGATCCACCCGGACTGGCTGGCCGGCGACTTCGCGGTCCTGCTGGAGCCCAGCGACGGCAAGGTCGAAGGCGGCTGCCAGGGCACCTTGCGGGTACGCGTCGAGACCACCGGCCGCCGGGCCCACTCCGCCCGCAGCTGGCTCGGCGAGAACGCCATCCACAAGGCCGCCCCCGTCCTCGCCCGCCTCGCCGCGTACGAGCCGCGCCAGGTGCCCATCGACGGCCTGCTCTACCGCGAGGGGCTCAACGCGGTCCTCATCGACGGCGGCCACGCCACCAACGTCATCCCGGACTCCTGCGCGGTGACCGTCAACTACCGCTTCGCCCCCGACCGTTCCGAGGCCGAGGCGCTCGCTCACGTCACCGAGGTCTTCGACGGCTTCGAGGTCGTGCTGACCGACAGCGCGCCCGGCGCCCTCCCGGGGCTCTCGCACCCCTCCGCCGTGGACTTCGTCCAGGCCCTCGGCCTGGAGCCGGCCCCCAAGGACGGCTGGACCGATGTCGCCCGCTTCTCCGCGCTCGGCGTGCCCGCGGTCAACTACGGGCCCGGCGACCCGAAGCTGGCCCACACGCGGGAGGAGCATGTCGCGGTCGCGGCGGTGCTGGAGGCCGAGGAGAAGCTGCGCGCGTGGCTTTTGTAGGCGCGTAGGAGGCATGCCCGTAACGCGTAATTAAACGGCGCGTTCTTGATCCGCCCCCGTACCGCGTGCGTACGCTGGCGACACGATCCGCCACCGGAAGGAGCTCGACATGAGCAGCTCAGACGCCTCGAACGCGCAAGAGGCCGCGGTAGCGGAGAACGCCGCGGCCGAGAGCCACCGTCCGCAGGAGCGGACCTGGCCCGAGCGCCAGACCGGTCCCGTCACGCGCAGGCGCGGCCAGGTCCAGGGCTCCACCACCGACCAGCGGCTTCTCGACACCCCCCGCGGGCCCTCCGACTGGGTGCACGGCGACCCCTGGCGCGTCATGCGCATCCAGTCCGAATTCGTCGAAGGCTTCGGCGCCCTGGCCGAACTCGGCCCCGCCGTCAGCGTCTTCGGCTCCGCCCGCACCCGGCCCGGCTCCCCCGAGTACGAGGCCGGCGTCGCCATCGGCCGCGCGCTGGCCGAAGCCGGCTTCTCCGTCATCACCGGCGGCGGCCCCGGCTCCATGGAAGCCGCCAACAAGGGCGCCGGCGAGGCAGGCGGCGTCTCCGTCGGCCTGGGCATCGAGCTGCCCTTCGAGCAGGGGCTCAACCCCTACGTCGACATCGGCGTCAACTTCCGCTACTTCTTCGTGCGCAAGACGATGTTCGTCAAGTACGCCTCCGGCTTCATCGTCCTGCCCGGCGGCTTCGGCACGCTGGACGAGCTCTTCGAGGCCCTGACGCTGGTCCAGACCCGCAAGGTCACCCGCTTCCCGATCGTCCTGTTCGGCACGGCGTACTGGCAGGGCCTCATCGACTGGGTCCGCAACACGGTCGTCGACGGCGGCAAGGCCTCGACCATCGACCTCGACCTGGTCCACCTCACGGACGACGTCGGCGAAGCGGTCGCCCTGATGACGAAGGAAGCGGCGGCCTAGGCCCTGTCCGTCACGCCAGGCCCCGGCGGGCCACCGCCGGGGCGCGGTGGCCCGCGATCGACGCCACCATCTCCAGCACCTGCCGGGTCTCCGCGACCTCGTGCACCCGGTACACCTGCGCCCCGAGCCAGGCCGAGACCGCCGTCGTCGCCAGCGTCCCGACGAGCCGCTCCTTAACCGGCCGGTCGAGCGTCTCGCCGACGAAGTCCTTGTTGGACAGCGACACCAGCACCGGCCACCCGGTGGCCGTCATCTCCGGCAGCCGCCGGGTCGCCTCCAGCGAGTGCCGCGTGTTCTTGCCGAAGTCGTGCCCCGGGTCGATCAGAATCCCGTCGCGCCGCACGCCCAGCCCCGCCGCGCGCTCGGCGAGCCCCACCGTGACCTTCAGGATGTCCGCCATGACATCCGTGTACGCCACCCGGTGCGGCCGCGTACGCGGCTCCGCGCCGCCCGCGTGCGTACACACCAGCCCGGCGCCGTACCGGGCCGCGACCTCGGCCAGGCGCGGGTCGACGCCGCCCCAGGCGTCGTTCAGCAGATCCGCCCCGGCCTCGCACACCGCTTCGCCGACCTCGTGCCGCCAGGTGTCCACGCTGATGACGACATCGGCGTGCCGCCGCCGCACCTCGGCGACGAAGCCGACCGTGCGGCGGATCTCCTCCTCCGCCGAGACCTCTTCCCCGGGCCCCGCCTTGACGCCGCCGATGTCGATGATGGCGGCGCCCTCGGCGACCGCCTCGGCGACCCGGGCGAGCGCGGGCTCGTCGGTGAAGGTGGCGCCCTGGTCGTAGAACGAGTCGGGGGTGCGGTTCACGATCGCCATGATCACGGGCTCGTGCGGGGCGAATTCCCGGGTCCCAAGGCGCAGCATTACGAGGTCCTCCTCAGATAGTCCGCCTGTGAATCTAGCCGCCACTGACGAATCACAGCACGGCGTGGCACGATCGTGGCGTAAACCTCAGTCCGTACCCGTCCGTTCGTACCACCGGGAGATCGTCTTGTTCTGGTTCATGCTCATCGCGCTGGTCGCGGTGGTCGCCGCGGTGGCACTCGCCGTGCTGGGCGACGGCGGGGTGCTGCGCGATGTGGAGCCCGACCGGCTGGACGACCGGCTGCCGGGGGACCGCCCCCTTGAGCGGGCGGACGTCGACCATCTGCGGCTGCCGGTCGCCGTACGCGGCTACCGGATGGTGGACGTCGACGAGGTGCTGGACCGCCTCAGCGCCGAACTGGCCGAGCGGGACGCGCGGATCGCCGAGCTGGAGGCGGAGCGGGCCGGGCAGCGGGCCACGGCGACCGCGCTGGTGAAGGACCCGGCGGAAGACGGACGGCCGCATGAGTGACGCCGTCGCGGGGCCGGACGGGCTGCTGCGCTGCCCGTGGGGGCTCTCCGCGCCGGATTACGTCACGTACCACGACACCGAGTGGGGCCGGCCCGTCCACGGCGAGGAGGCGCTCTTCGAGCGGCTGTGCCTGGAGGCCTTCCAGTCCGGGCTGTCGTGGATCACGATCCTGCGCCGCCGCGAGGGCTTCCGCAAGGCCTTCGCGGGCTTCGAGGCGGAGGCGGTGGCGGCCTTCACGGACACCGACCGCGAGCGGCTGCTCGCCGACACCGGCATCATCCGCAACCGCGCCAAGATCGACGCCTCGATCGCCAACGCCCGCGCCGCGATCGCACTGCGCGAGACCTACGACGGCGGCCTCGACGCCCTCATCTGGTCCCACGCCCCCGACCCCCCCCCCCCCCCCCCCCCCCGCACCCTCGCCGACATTCCCGCCGTGACCCCCGAATCCACCGCCCTCGCCAAAGACCTCAAGCGCCACGGCTTCCGCTTCGTCGGCCCCACCACCGCCTACGCCCTCATGCAGGCCTGCGGCCTCGTCAACGACCACCTCACGGACTGCCACGCCCGCGCCGGCACCGATTCCTGACGCCGCCCTCGCGGGCGACGCGAGAGGTCAGTGACCCGTGTAGCGGGGCTTTTCCTTCTTCAGGAACGCCTCGACCGCGATCGCGTGGTCGTCGGCGGCACCGGCCAGGGTCTGGAGCTCGTCCTCCTTCTCCAGGGTCTCCAGGAGGGAGTGCGAGGCCCCGTAGGCCAGGGAGGCCTTGATCGCCCCGTAGGCGACCGTGGGGCCCTGTGCGAACCGCCGGGCCACGGCGGCGGCCTCGGCGGCCAGGTCGGCGGCGGGGACGACGCGGTTGGCGATGCCGAGGTCGAGGGCCTCGGCGGCCGGGACCGTACGCGGGAAGAAGAGCAGGTCGGCGGCGCGGCTGGGGCCGATGAGGCGGGGCAGGGTCCAGGAGGCGCCGGAGTCGGCGGTGAGGGCGACGCCGGCGAAGGAGGTGTTGAAGGAGGCCGAGTCGGCGACGACCCGGTAGTCGCAGGCGAAGGCGAAGCCCGCGCCCGCACCGGCCGCGACGCCGTTGACCCCGGCGATGACCGGCTTCGCCATGGTGGTGATGGCGGTGACGATGGGGTTGTAGTGCTCGCGCACGGTCGTCATGACCTCCCCGGTGGGCAGCAGGGTGATGTGCTCCTTCAGGTCCTGGCCGACGCAGAACGCCCGCCCGGTCGCGGTGAGAAGCACGGCCCGTACGGCCTTGTCCGCGGCGGCTTCCTGAAGGACCTCCCGGAGGGCGACCTTCGCCTCGATGTTGAGCGCGTTCATCGCGTCGGGGCGATTCAGGGTGATGGTGGCGAGCCCGTCGCTCACCTCGTACAGCACGGCGTCGGCCATTTCGGCCCCCTTTTCGTTGCGGCTCGCGTTCGGGCCAGCATGCCGGAGATCGCCATCGGCGAACATGCGGGGTCTGCCTATCGCCGCCCTATCGCCCCCGTATGACGGCCGAATCGCCCGCCATATCGCAGAGTGATCACCGAAATGGACGGTTTTGTGGGCCCCGCTTCTCGAACGGATGGGAACCGATGTTGGTCATCGGGTCACGCGATGCGGGATAATGGCCGAGAACCAATGTGTTCGAGTCCGGAGGCGCCTGGGCCCCCGGTTGCGGAAGCTGGTTTCAGGAAGGGGAACGAGCATGGCGGCCATGAAGCCGCGGACGGGTGATGGCCCGCTCGAGGTGACCAAGGAGGGGCGGAGCATCATCATGCGAGTTCCGCTCGAGGGCGGCGGACGGCTTGTCGTCGAGCTGACACCCGACGAGGCGGACGCGCTCGGAGAGGCGCTCAAGAAGGCCATCGCCTGACACCGGCGAACGAAATTCTTCCGGCTCCCGGCGGCATGTATTCACTTACGTGCCACCGGGAGCCGTCGCGTTCTGTGCCTGAGCGAGGGCTAACGGCGCCGTACGGCGCAGAGCAGTCCGTCGTCCGTCGGCAGCAGTACCGGGGCCAGCGCCTCGTGGTCGCGGACCGAGCGCATCAGCTCGCGAAGGCGTACGACCTCGGGCTCCTGGTGGGCGGCGTCCATCGAACGGCCCTGGGCGAAGGTGCCCTCGAAACAGACCAGGCCACCCGGACGGAGCAGACGCAACGATTCGGCTAGATAGTCGGGGTATTCGAGCCGGTCGCCGTCGCAGAAGACGAGGTCGTAGCCGCCGTCGGCGAGCCGGGGGAGGACCTCCAGGGCGCGGCCGGGGATGAAGCGGGCGCGGTTCGCGGCGAAGCCGGCCTCGCGGTAGGCGGTGCGGGCGAGCTGCTGGCGGTCGGGCTCGGAGTCGACGGTGGTGAGCACGCCGTCGGGGCGCATGCCGTGCAGCAGGTGGATGCCGGAGACGCCGGTGCCGGTGCCGATCTCGACGACCGCCTTGGCGTCGGCCGTGGCGGCGAGCAGCCGCAGGGCCGCGCCGGTGCCGGGGGAGACGACGCGCAGCCCGGCTTCACGGGCACGGCTGCGGGCCCGTATCAGCGCGTCGCCCTCGGCGACGAAGGCGTCCGCGAACGCCCAGCTCGCCTGCCGGTTGCCGGTAATCGCCCTCTCCCTGTGCCTGTTCCTGAACGCCGCGCGCGTGCGGCCCGCGTGTGCCCGCGTTGGCGACTGTATCCGCTGCGGTCGGGAACCCGCTGATGGGACTGCGCGTTATGAAGGCAGCGGGGCACAGCACCGCACTTGTGCAACGTACTTATCCGGAGCTAACGGGCGAGGTGGATATGGTAGGGGCTCTACTGGAGACCACCAGAGCCGACAGGGGAGGTGCGGCTGCGGCGGGTGACCGGGGAGTGCTGCGGCGCTTCCGAAGGTCGGCCGGCGAGCCGGAATCCGTGACGAATACTGCTGACGACCGTCCGTCCACCGATGACTCCGTAACCGCGACGTTCGCAACCGACGGGGACGCTCAGGCGTGGACTCCGCCCTCGTGGGAGGAGATCGTCAGCACGCACAGCGCACGGGTCTATCGCCTCGCGTACCGGCTGACGGGCAACCAGCACGACGCCGAGGACCTCACGCAGGAGGTCTTCGTCCGCGTCTTCCGTTCTCTGTCGACATACACGCCGGGCACTTTCGAGGGCTGGCTGCACCGCATCACCACCAATCTCTTCCTGGACATGGTGCGCCGCCGCCAGCGGATCCGTTTCGACGCGCTCGGGGACGACGCGGCCGAGCGGCTGCCCAGCCGTGAGCCGTCCCCCGCCCAGCACTTCGCGGACACGCACTTCGACGCCGACGTCCAGCAGGCGCTGGACACCCTGGCGCCGGAGTTCCGGGCCGCGGTGGTGCTCTGTGACATCGAGGGCCTGTCGTACGAGGAGATCGCCGCGACGCTGGGCGTCAAGCTCGGCACCGTGCGCAGCCGTATCCACCGCGGGCGCTCGCATCTGCGCAAGGCTCTGGAGCACCGCGCCCCCGCCGCCCGCCCCGGGCGGGCGCCGGCGCTGGTGACCGGGCAGCCTGGCCTGGAGGGCGGAAGAACGTGACCCCCACCGGCGAGCACCTCACGCCTGCCGAACAGCACCTCGGCGACCGCCTCGCCGCTTTCGTCGACGGAGAGCTGCACGACGACGCCCGGGACCGGGTGATGGCCCATCTCGTCACCTGTCCGGGCTGCAAGGCGGCCGCCGCCGAGCAGCGGCAGCTGAAGAGCGCGGTCGCGGCCGTGGCCCCGCCCGCCCTGTCGGCGGGTCTGCTGGCCCGGCTGCAGGGACTGCCCGGCGGTGGCGACAACGACCGATCGGGGCCGTTCGGCGGTGGCGACGACGGCACGGAAGACGGCATCGAGGACGGCGACGGCATAGTCGAGGCGACCAGCCTCGGCGGCCAGCGGCTCAGCGGCACCGTCTTCGGCGGTCTCGGTTCCTTCGGCGGCTTCGGCAGGCGCCGCGAGGACTTCCTGGCGATCCCCGAGCCGTCCTCAGGCTTCCGGATACACGAGGTCGACCGGGAGCGTCCCGGGAACGCCTCGCGCAGCCGGCGGTTCGCCTTCGCGGCGGCCGGTGCCTTCTCCATGGCGGCCCTGGCCATCAGCGGCGCCGCCCTGCCGCTGGAAGGCATGGCCGACGGCGGTGCGGACGACCCGGGCGCGGCGGTGTCCCCGGCCGACGTGCGCGGCGGTGTGCGCGGCACGCAGATCCAGGGCGAGGACCTGGTCGGCCTGGTGGCGGGATTCACCCCGACCCCCGCGGTCTCGCCCAGCGCGTCGGCCTCACCGGCCGAGCTGGCACACACCCTGGTGCTGGGCAGCGCTTCGCCCACCCCCTGACCGACGGCTGCGGGCGGCGCCGACTCCTGGTTCAATCCCAGTGAGTGGTGGTCGTCGGCCGTCGTAGGGGATTGCATGAGCGTGGGGAAGTCCGCCGGGCCGCAATGGTGGAGCCGCCCGGAACCGGCCCCGGAACCGGCCCCGGAGCCGGCCCCGGAACCGGCCTCGGAGCCCGAAGCGGCCCCTGAGGCGGATTCAGCCCCGGAACCGGCCCCGCAGCCCTCCCCGGCCGTGCCGCGGCATGCTCCGGATCCGTACGACACCCCGGCCTACGGCGCCCCGGGCCCCTGGGCGCCGGCCCCGCCCGTCCAGCCGCCGATCTCCATCGGTCACTGGCAGCACGCGG
>Ga0307517_10001323_pt1 | contig 41619 bp, 41 predicted proteins | sample 23_EM_MG_FD_194515 | JGI IMG/M metagenome (GOLD analysis project Ga0307517, IMG submission 194515) | Populus trichocarpa ectomycorrhiza microbial communities from riparian zone in the Pacific Northwest, United States - 23_EM | ecosystem: Host-associated > Plants > Roots > Unclassified | place...
AGCCTTTGCCGCCCGACTCATACCCCAGTATGAGTCGCATATCCGCGTAACCAAGGAAACAATACAATTTGTCGTAAACCTTACAAAGGAAATCCCTCATAGCAACCGTGTAACAAAGGAAAGAACATCAAAGTTATCCCAGCATGTATCTCATCAGGGGACCGTGAGACCTGACAAGTTCTTGGAGTGGTGTTTCCAGTACTAACAGCCCATTCCGTTCCTTGGTAGCAAGCTTTGCCCACCGGGTCCACAGTGGTGCCCATTATCAGATTGTCTGACCAGAGGCATCTTACCAATTTCTCCGGAGATAAGAAAGCCTGGCCGGTATACATGACGATCAGCAATATCCTTTCAAGAACAAGAAGGAGCCCTGCCAAGATGCCAATCCTGCTTCTGGCATTGCTTCCAGTACCGTCAAAGTTCACTGGCGAATAAGCCCGTGGCAACGAAGCCCAGCGGAAGCCCAACGCGGATGTCCTGCGTGCTGTCTTCGATCTTGTCCTGGTACCATTACAGCAGGTTGCCCGAGAAGGAACGGTAATGAATTGTGCAGACAGCAAAACACGCCTTTGTTTTCCCATTTTGTTGGCCTGGATCGCGGATTATGCTGCGCATGCCGCCTTGCAGGGAATAGGCAACAAGTCATGCCCAAAGTGTGAGGTTCCGTGCGAGGAGCTCGATGGGGATGCGCGGCGGATGTATGAGACCCGCGACTACATGCTATATAGAGAGAAAGCCTTGAGGCGTGAGCAGGCAGAAGGGGCCGGCATTGCAGAATACTTGCAGCGGTTGGCCGTGAAAATAGGAAACAATATTTTCACCGGACTTGACCGAGTAAGCCCCGCGGACCTACACAAGCTGTACCTCTTGCTCAACATCTACCTTGGCTTATTCAAACATATGATGAAATGGGTAGAAGGATTCCAGAAAAAGCATAAATGCCACCACGCGTTCGACGATCCTGGGAACCAAATTCCACCTTACCCCAGATTCAGCGTACCGAAAAAGGCCTATTGCAAAATCACACAATAGCAAGGAAAGGAGATGCGGAATCTCGGCCGTTGTATTTCAGCCATATTGGCGCCTGCATTGCAAAATCCGTACTGTTCTCAGTATCAGGATCTCAAGAGCGCTTTGAAGTGTGTTAGCGCACTGGTGGACTTCACACTCATGGCTCAATATTGCAGTCAAACACCAGACAGACTTTCCTACATGGAAAGCTACGTGCAGCCATTCCACCGGACAAAGGACATTTTTCTTGAGTTCTGTACCTTGAAGGCTACCCACGCTCAAGCAGATCACCTGGATTGGGAGCTAAGGGAACTAATGGCAGATTAGCATGCTAAAGAAGTCCACCATAGAACTATCGCTAATCGCCGTCGGCTGGCTGATCAGGAGAGGGTTGAAGGGTCTGATCGGCGGGCAGATTTGATAGGGCGTGAGAAGGACTTCAACTTCATCAAGATGCACTACCTGACTCACTTTGCCTCCAACGTACAGCGTTGTGGATCCATATCGAGGTATTCAACCGAGATCGGTGAACTAGCAGACTCGGATAAGGATCAGATTAAAGATGGCTACCGCAGGTCAAACAATAATGAAGCCGTCCGACAGATCTTACCACACCAAGTCCGCCAGCACGCGCTAGGAATCCGGTTGCAGACAATAGAAAAACACTTTCGAAAGTTGGCGGTGTGATCGTGGTAGAAGATAGTGCGATGGAAATGCCAACTCATTCAAGTCGCAGCACACCTCGCAGGGTTCTTAAAGGCCATATGAAGAACACGAGCACGCTGACCAAATTATGCACAGCCCTCGATATCCACTATTCCAACATGATGGAGGAGATACTGTATTTTATCAGGCAGACTGCTGCGGATGACCGGCGGTTTCCTGCAGACCCCGCCGAACTGGGGTTACTTCCTGCAGAAGGATTGGCTCAGCTTGAAATCCCAGTGCCTGAGTTTCAGGAAACTGACATGTTCCAGATCCACCAGCCAGCTGTACTGGAACAAAGGCATTCTGCAACGGTGGCTCTAGAAACGATTCGGTGAGGGTCCAAACTGGGGGGGAAGCGAACTATGGAGATTTACGAGGACGAGTGGTGGCTCGGTTGCTACCACATTCAAGATACAAAATATTCTAAGTGAGGCTGTAGCTGTCCATCGCCTGGCATTGGTTCGCATACTCGATCCGATCAATGGTGGCAGATTTCACATTCCGAGCGGACATATTCGAGTCGGCAACTGGATCAATGGTCGAGACATGTGAATAGTCACTATAGGTGTAGTGATTGAACAGGCGCAGGTAATTCCTAGCCGTGAGAAGCAATGGATAGTGAATCACAGGATGCATCTGAGGAGGTTTAATGAAATATATTAAATTACTCTATCCGATTATGTACAGTATTTATTCGGCCGAGTTGAAACAGGGCACTTAAGGTGGCAGTTAGCGTATTAAGTGTCCTGATTCAACTTGGCCGCAGGAATACTACACAATCCACGGGCATTTAAGGGAATGTTTTAAATGGGTTCAATTGTTGTGTATAAATATACCGCCAAGTTGAAGCCGTACGCTTAAGGTGGCAGTACCCATATTCCCTGTCGGGCTTCAACCCGGCTAGGCGAGTACAACAAGATCCGTGGGCGTTTAAGGCAATGTTTTAAATATGGTGAATTGTTCCACACGAATATCTGGCCGGGTTGAAGCTGTACACTTAAGGTGGCAGTTCCAATATTGAGTGTCCGGCTTCAACTCGGCCGCGGGAGTAATACATGATTGGCGGACATTGAAGGGAATGTTTTACATAGAATGAATTGTGCCGTATGAATATAAGGCTAAGTTGAAGCCGTATACCTATGGTGGCAGTGCCCATATTGCCTGTCCGGCTTCCACTCGGCCGCTGGAGTACTACATGATCCGTGGGCGTTTAAGGGAATGTTTTAAATAACTTGAATTGAATAGGCAGCCAAGTTGAAGCCGGCGACATAAGGGAGAGATTCCTGTCGAAAGTGTCCGGCTTTAACTCGGCAGCCTCAGTTCTGTGGATGATTAATGCGAAACTATGCTCTCCTGTGGGGAGGAAAGCCAACCAAAGTAGAGGGTTTGCATGGCGGCCACGCTGGGCGTCTTGTGAACAGTAAGGGAATTATGGCAGTGATCGTAGCGTGCAGACCGAGAAAAAAGCGACGTAGGATGGCAGCCGACGGAAGCGGATGGAAGCGGACAGATCTAGGTCGCCAGGGGTGGGAGGGCAGCAGAGATTGCCACTGGATGCGCGCAACTGCAAGGAGTAGGCAGGTGGCCAGTAGACCAGAGGTTAAGGGGGCGGATACAAGGGGGAGGCACTAGGAGGGGGTGGTGCCGCAACCACCGCGTCGGACGCTGTGGAGGGAAAGTGGGGTGTCCGAGTACAACAGACGCAAGGGATGAAAGGCAAAGAAGGCGCAGGTAATCCCCGAGGACAGGACACAAAGAGCGGACGCTATTCGTCGTGAAGCGGGCTCTGTCCGTCCGGAGAAACATGTTTTTTTGCCGATGCCCATGGTTTCCCGTGCGGTACTCCTGCAGTCTGTAACCTTATGCAACATCAACCAATTTCATCCGAACCACTTGGATATGCCTGCCAAAGGCCTCCTGTCATATATCCTGCAAACTGCATCTGGTCGGTGGGACGGCTGCGACCTATACGGTATTATAAGATGGGTTCCAATCTTAGGGGTCAGTGGTGTCAGGACGCAACTGTGAAGCTGTCTGCAGGCAACGCGCCATTCCAATGCCGGGGCCGGAGGGGGGTGTTAGCTTCCCAGAGTGAAGGTAGGGTAACCCCAGGGTATCCAAAACTGGGTGGAAAGGTTACCTCTTTCCGATATGCCTAACACCACTATAGTAACTTGATGGTAAGAGAATCCTGCACCCAAATTCATCCATATTCTCATCACCTCTGCGCAGTGCATCAGCTAGACCATTGTACAAATCAGTTCTAATTTTACCCTGATTTGTTTGGAGCCAGTTCAGCTTGTTCTGATCACAAGCTGTCCTGGCATCAACCACGAATTGCTTGTAGAGCCTCTGGGATCTCATAACAGTAGCTGGCTGGTCAGTCCTGGTATGCAAGTGGAACCTGAAAAATGTCCTCTGTGACATCCTCAGATTCTGGCGATTGCCACTCCCATCTTCAAGAATTCTAGCCCAGTGTCACCCAGGCTCCCCATAAGGGAAGAGAAGCCCATAGTACAATGCCAAGTAGAAAGCATGATTGGAATTAATGATGGAGAATCTATCATTGGGGATTTCACCATTAATCCTTTCAGCTAGGACAATATCATGAAATCCTCCCCTCTCATATTACTCAGGCCGGATCATTGCAACTTCATTTGCTGTAGGCAAGTTCTCTCTTCTCGTATCGGCCCCTGACTCCAGAATCACACTCAATTGATGATCAAGAATGATATCCAGGTTAGGTTCCTGCTCTGAAAGCTGTGCGAACCGCTTCCTGGCTGCAAGATACAGCTAGATGAATGGGAATACTGTTTGTTGTTATAGATGCTATCGATCTCTCATCCTGTTTAGTTGCCATTACTGATCTCACCTGTGCAGCCTGAATGGGATCATAGAGATAGATTTGTGAGTACAATGCATCCCGGCCCGCTGGTGGAACCAGAGGACCTTGTTGGTCATAGACGGCACCATGGCTTTGGAAGAGCTAAACTCCAGGGCTACGCTGTCCTGTACTGTCATCACCATTGAAGCGTATGGATGTGAATGTAAAGAGAGTATTCCAGCGATGGAGATGCTCCAGAAACAACCTTGACTGACCATCTTGACTCGTCATCAAGGTGTTCAGAGGTTCACGCAAGTGCCTCATCCTCCCCACTATCATATCCCTATCATTGCGGCAGGCCACAAAGGTCCCTGCTCTAGCACGGGTTCTATGTTGTAGTCTTTCAGCCTCCTCGTAGAGTGCCTGACATCCTCTACAACACAGATTCATATGCTCCACACTGGGTACTATCCATTCCGAGCGGTGCTCAAGGATGGCCAAGGGGACAGATTCAATATTCTGCCTTGCAAGTTGTGCTGCCTCTGGTACAGCAATCATATTTACTGCCCTGGAGGCAGCTCTTACCTGCTGCCTTGCATTATTCTGCCTAGTCTGTGTATATATGAATTAGTTAGCCTCCATCAAATACTAAGTCATACTAATTAGCTTGTAGGAGGTTCTTACCAGGCATTCTCTGCAGGTGCAGTGTTGGGTACCGTGGGGGTTATTGTCGAATTCGTTTTCTCCTCGCTCTTGCCAGGATCCACTATACCTGTGACTCACTATTTTTTCCTTTTTCACACGTATATTTAATTAGTATTGGTTGAATAAAAGAGATTCATATCAGGAGTGCAATATACCGGGAAGAAATAGGGTAGAGTATTGGTTGCCTGATGTAGTAGTAGTGGCAAGCTGTTAATTGGACCTAGAAAAACAAAACTATATTAGAAATTACTCCAAACATTAAAAGAGTAGGATTGTGTGTAGGGGACGGAGGAGAAATAGTGTAAAAAATGTAAGCGAATATTGGCTCAGTAGAATATGCCAAGAGAGAATATTTGGGAGAGGGGCGTGGTGTGTGAGGAGTGTGGTTGGCGCGTGCAAGAGGAGGGGATATGGATGGAGGGGAAAAATATTGGGTAGTGGAAAAAGAAGAGGAGAGGGGAGTGGTTGAGAGAAAGAGAGGTGAAAAGGGTGGAATAAAGGGAGAATATAGAGGGGAGTGGGCCGCTGAGCTATCTCATACTTAGTGGGAATATTTTCCCATGTCCGCTCATTTGCTATTTGAGCCTCACTCAATCAGATCATCAGATCCAACATTGAGAGATTGACGTACAGTACATATAAGATGAGGGGTTGACCATGGCATATATTTGGTCAAGAACATCTCGCAAAGTCATTACGAGCGCGGGTAACCAAAATTCAAGGGGGGAATGAGAAGATTATTCGTGATGCTAATGCTGAAATCTCTGCCCTACAGAATAAGATTGCCGGAATGGGCTTTGTTGAAGATCAATTGAGAAGGAAGAACCACGAGTTGATGGACGGGTGGAGAGAGAAGGCGAGAAAGCTGACACAAACACAGGTATTCTTGGCTCACATTTACCATTCCTATAAAAAGAAACTTTGCGCTAATACTGTACTGGAACTCTATGATAAACCCAAACGCCGGATATTACTATCGCAAGCCCAGCCGGCCGCCGCGGATCAGGTTGATCAGGCGCTGTATATGACCTCTCACCTGCCTTTCGACTGCCGGCACTTCCAGGACTCCCGAAGCACATCTTTGGGAACCTTTCCTCAACAGATCCGGCCGAGCCTGGATCCTGAATACACCCTATCCAGTGCCAAGATCAGGGACATTCACGGCCAGAACGGGGCTGGCTGGTCCTGGTGCAAGAGTCATTCACTCCTTCCAACAGCCTGTAAGGGGACCTGATAATGGTGAGGGTGTGCTCTTTAACGGTAGACGTTTGTTCATTCCATTTGATTCCTCTAACACCCCCCTTAAACATTGATTAGATCGGATTCCGTTCCCGTCTACTCCTATCGCCACCGAAGAGCACCGCCAACTTTTGAAAATCCAATTTTCAGCTATAGTATTCCCCGGTGCGTCACCGAATAGAGGGATCCAGCAGAAAAATATAATCACTACCAAAAATGCCAAGCATGACCGGAGAGACTTGATGCAAACCGCACGAAATTTTTGAGTTCCAGCACTGAGACAGGATACCTAAACAACCTGAAAGCTGGTGGGAAACAGCTTGAAACCTCGCCTTGCCCAAGTTGTCATAGTACTACTTGGCCATTTAAAAAGTCTCCGGACGCTTTTTCCCTTGGCGCCAAGCGAATTTAGAGGGCCCAAGTGACCGACCGGTGATGAAACCTTGAGCTATGATAAAAATGCTTCAAACGCTATACCTAAGGCGAGGAGACTAGAGACACTAGACATAGATGGCAATATTTGAACACCATATAGAAGAGAAAATAAAGGAAATAGAAAAGAGAAAACACTTTAGGCCTGAAATTTATTTCCACCACTTTGCCGAATACAATTTTCCATAATCTTGGGTAGTTTCACAATCTCTTGATTGATTTCACCAATCGTAATACTCACCCACTTTTCCTTTAGTGCTACAGCCATAGCAGCTGGAGTACATATCTCCTTACTTCCCCGGCGGCGGGGAATACGCCGTTTCATCAGCCACCAGATTCCCTCGATTGGATTAAAATCAGGCGAATTTCGTGGCCAATCCACCTTTTCAACTCCAAACTTCTCCCTCTCACGATTCGTGAAGTCCGAATCATGCGAGGGAGCATTATCTTCCATTAGCCTAAATTGAGGGTTGAGACTTTCTCTTTCTTTGCAGGTTGGCCACAATAGTGGCTTACAAAGAAGATGTACGTATCTCCAAGAATCACCACCGCGGGAATCTCCTCTCTCCACATTCTTGATCTTGTATTTTTTGCCTCGCCAAGATTGTGTTGTCTTGACCTTTTCCCCAGTCTCCTTTCCTGCAATTCGAGCCAACCGTGCTTCAGCCAGTTCCCTCTCCAGTAGTAGCTTCCACTGCTCTGATTGCCTCCACAGATCATTCAACCGTTTCTCCTCCTCTCCACCCTTGGTATTTAGCTCCACTATTGTTCGCATAGCTGGAGACTTTTCCTGCTTTGTTTCTGCGGACCATACATAAAATGGTCCCTTCCAACCCCAGGATATCCTACCCCAACACATTACCGCTGACCCCTGCTTCTTTCTAGCCCCTATGCAATCCTTGTGCCACTGCTCTATCTTATCACGCCAGACATGATTCAGGCCAAACACCGCTCCAACCTCAATCGACATCTCATCGGTGAATGCGTAATTTGCCCATTCTCTTCCAGGTAACCAGTTCTCCCTTGTTTGGCAATATGCCTACATATTTTCTACAATTAGATCCATAGTATTAATACACGTCACAGGCATATTGAACCAGAACCTTTGAGTCCCAATTTAGTATGAGAGCATGTATGCCAACAGCCAATTTGGAATACAATTTTTACCTCCTGTGTTCGGGTTCAATATACCTCAGACATTTGAATAAGAGGAATTCACTTACTAGTCTTTTTTGTTTACTTATTGGATTCAGAATAAACTTGAACTGTTCCCGGTATACCCCCAAGCCTCTTTCTACCAGAGCGTTGAAGATTGTTACAGAACATACATGCGATAGCCCGGCTTCTCGCTGAATGTCAATCAGCTTCATGCGGAGAGTGGTGAAATCCCGTCGGACCAGCAAGACAAGAGAATCTTTCTCAGCTGCAGTAAGTGCCTGCAGCCTTCCAGAACGTGTATTGGGGTAGAGTATCTTTGCTGAAATGAGTTCAATCATAGAGAACGGCACTTCCAGGCTCTCGTCCCTCTTGATTCTTGCCTTGCGGGGATTTGTAACGGCATGGATCCAGATATCATTCGCTGTTGATACCGGAATCCCGCTTAATTTATGAATCTTTCAATAACTGACATGTTTGGGGGCATTTCAATAGGCTATGACAACTGTACGATGCCAGGGTGTAATCTGTGAGCCTAATCATGTTACTTGTTAGTAGTTATTAAGCCAATTGACATGCTGGAAAACTCACCTCCCATCTGGCTTGATTTTGCTGTGGAAATCGAGTAGTACACTATCTAAGAACATCGGTTGAACTACCTGCATGGACGGATAAATCAACAAACAATATTTCCCCCTGAGGCCTTGGCGCCAAGGCTAAAAAGCGTCCGGAGACTTTTTAAATGGCCAAGTAGAGGATAGCAGGCAGAAAGAGATGCTGCCATACTTATCAGAGTTTATGTTTTGCCTTGACCATTGTTTACATCTTGGTATTTCTTTCAAGAATAACCACGGCCTCTACCACCCACAAGTGGGTTGTAGGGGTGTTCACAATCTCTACAGAAAATACCAACTCCAATAAGCTTGGTATTTCGCCTTTCCTAATTTATCGCTGTTGCTGTGGTTACGACGTGTTCCGCAGGGATTATATTTTCTACTGGATCCCTCTAATAACCCATCAGTAGAATTGCTTTCTCCCCTTCCCTGCTGCTTTGCTTCCCGATCACCATTGGTCATGTCTGACTCAACCCGGCAAATTAGTCAAAGGGGACAAATATTATGAATGTCGGGTTAGAACAACCCATTGCCAATTGGTCAAAGCTGGGGGGAACTGCATGGAGGTCTTCGGAGGAAGGTTCACCCGGTTGCTCGGACCTTATAGCTCACTACGTACGGACCGAAGAGCTACTAGCACATATATTGTAGAATCTGGTCTTATACAGACCGTTGCCAAGATGATTGCGTAAGGGATCGACATTAAGCTATACTATATCAGGATAGAAAAAGGAAAAAACATATAAAAAAAACTATTCATCCTGCAGTCTGAATTCCACCAGCAGATCCTCTGCCAGAGGAAGTTCTGTATTCTCCACTTCGGTAGTGCCGTAGCCCATTTCCTCTTCTGACCGTGCCCAATCTCCAATAATCAATTCCTCCGGAGTGAAGCCTTTGATTTTTAGCTCACGGTCGCATGAGCCATCTACAGGCAAGGAGATCCCAGTATCTCTGAATGATTGAATAACAATTTTCCTCCGTGAATTACTCAGATGCCATTCCTCCCAAGCTCTGCCAACAGCCTCAGTGGTAACAACCCGGTGTTGCCCAACACTCCATTTCCCAGCATTTTCCCCGTACAGACTTTCTTTCCGCTCTCTTAACTTCTCAGTAAACTCTTTCACTAAGCCTTTGAAAGGCTTATTAATGGCAGTATCGAGAGGTTGTGTCATGGGGGTGGTGCCGGCAGGAATTAAGGAGGGGATAATGTTGTTGTCTCGGCAGGTTTGAATAACCGGCGGAGTTAAATGAGCCCAGTAGCGATCAAACACAAAGAGGGCTCTCTCTTTTCCAAATATTGGAACTAGAAATTGAAGAATGAACTTCATGAATAGTCCTTCATTCATCCATCCACTTGGTGAAAATTCAATATGAACACGCTTATCCCATAAGTGACCTTCTCTTTCCCGTATTTTGGTACCAGTAGTTGCAGTAAAAATGAGAATAGGGGGCACTCGGGGAACACCATCAGCAAAAATGCATAAGAAAAGTGTACATTGGTGTTTTTCACTTCCAGATTCAGCACTCTTTGACCATACAGTTTTTGCCCCCTTGAGGTCATATGTACGACCAATCAGGTACTCCCATGGTAATGGTGTCTCATCCACATTGCAGATTCTGTGTTCTGGGATGCCACCTTGGTTATGATTACACATATAGTGAAGAGAAAGAGGTGATGGCTGTACAGGTGCGGGGACAAGATGGGTAACAATTCGGTTTCGCCGATTAAATCGCAGTCATAGCAGAATTTCCTGCTTATAGTTCTCGGGGAGAGATTGTGCCATATTGGTTATAAATCTTAGAACTATTCGATACCGAGCAAGGAACCCATTAAACCAGCCGTGGGAGAATACAAACAACTCTGGTGTCTGCTGAAAGTCTGGAGATGAGGTGCTCCAAAACTCCCTTGCGTTTCTCCGGAACCATCCATCTCTTACTGGCCTGCCCTGCTCTCTTCGTGCAATGAAGGCCTCCCAAAGCCTCTTCTCCATATCCGGCCACATGCATACAAAGGTAATCGTAGTACGACGCAATTGTTTTCTGCTCTCATGCAGAATCCTTTCACACATATCTGGTTGGGTCCAGCTCGCGATCGTACTTCTTGGAATTTTAAAAAACATGGATGCTTCGTCGAAGGTTGGAGGACGCGTCTTAATGGCTGTATGTGGTGCCTCATGTTTGAGCCGGTAATATTTAATCCACAAGAGGACTTCAATCTTTCGCGCCCGTGAATAGCTTCGTTCTACTCGCTGGGTTGGCTTGGTCTATCTCTTCTGTTAATACCTCCTTGCATATGTCGTGTCACCAACTGGAGTTCTGGTATATTACCTGTAACATTTGCCTCCGGCTCTCTAAAGGTCGCGTCTTGGGACCTGGGCGTTGTGCCTTTTGCCCACGCACCTCAAGCTCCCGAAGTGGTGTTCGAACTGGTGGCATTTTAATACTGCAGAAATCTGGATAATTGGAAGGATATCGTGATGGATTGACTGAATCTTGTACCGTATGGGATATGATCACAAGATTGAGAGTTGGGTTGAGGTTCCTTTAGTGTCTTAACCGAGCTCTAAAACGAGTATAGCTCAGCACATCACTTGCTTGGCAACGGTCTGTATAAGACCAGATTCTACGGTAGAACCGTTGACTCCTAGGACTTAAGAACCCCGATGCTCGTCTGCAAGCTTGCGCTTTTTTGTTACCCACCCACCACCCCCAACTAACGTGCCAAGGTTCCCGCCACTTTGAAGAACGTTAAGCGAACACTAAAGTTTGCGGCACTCCAGAGGAGTGCCCATCACCACAACACAACGCGTCAGCCCAACACAACATTAAAATGGCCACCCCCCCTCCCCCCTTCTTTCTTGAACAACCACAGTCGTTACATGTTCAGAGGAGTATTCTTTGTTTTTCATCATTGTCCATCATCGTTCTACTGATAATCATTGCAGCTCTTGCATGAAAATAGTGGATGGGAGTACAATGAGAGGACAATAATGAAGAAATGCTGACAGTATTATGTGTCATTACATATTTGGAAGAGTATTCTCTACTTTTCTTGAGTTTGCTCCATCGTTCTACTTGTAATCATTGCAGCTCTTGCATGAAAATAGTGGATGGAAGTACAATGAGAGGAATGTAATGAAAAAAATACAAATTGTATTGTATCTACTGCTAAAAGATTAAGGCAAGAAGAGAAGAAACTTGAACACTTTGGATTGAATGGCTAACCCCATTAAACAACAACCTTTGAAGCCTAATCCTCCGATTTCGATCCTTCACTGCCTTTCGTATTTGCTTCGAAATATCCTTCCATTGCTTTTTTACACTATTTTCAGCCTTTCGGAAAACCACCTCAAGAGATCGCCGAGCTTTCGCAACGTGCTTCTCAAGACTGTCCTGCTCTTTCTGTCGGACCATTGACCGAGGTTGATGTGCATATAGCACTCCTCCTTTTTGAATGGACCTGCGACTCCGAGCCTTTCGTGCAGCTCGAGCAACCTCTGCAACCCTGATATCCTGAAGCTCGTTAAATGCCGCTGCTCCACTCTGTGCCTGTAACAACCTACCTTTTACAAAAGGCTGGAGACTTTTTGTAGTTGTTGATGAGAGTTCCCTAAGGTCCAATTCAGAATCAATCGGTGCCTGAAGTGCATTTGCCTAGTATCAAAGTGTTTGTATCGTTCAAAGTGTTGAAGTCAAATCCACTGTCTGTGGTGAAGAAGTAGTATGTGAGGTATCTACCGATGAGATTTCCTGCTCGGCAGGAGACAGCTTGGCAAGCACTATCTCAGGATTGAATGGAATAAGTCCAATTTTGTGAAGACTGGAAATAATGGTACTTGGCTTCAAAGTACATGACTGAATCGATTCAATCGCATTTAGAAATTTCATCTTGTCAAACTCTGAACAACCACTTCAGGTGGCTTGGTCGACAGCTTTGGAATGATAGTGCTTGTAGGGTTGAAATACTACAACATCAAGTGGTTGCAGCAGATGAGTGCAATGAGAAGGAAAGCAAAAGGGTAGAATTATATGGCCATCACAAAATTCAATAAATTCTCAAGTAGAGTGAGACTCATGGCCATCGAGTAGTAGCAATCGCCATGCTCCCACTTGCCTTCAACATCAAAAGTTTTAAAAGTGTTCCAGCCAACCCATTGCGAGTATATCATTGCTATAACTTGTTTCAGAAACACCCATAAGACTGTCATCGGAGATGCTTGTTTTCAAGTACCCATCTTTCATATGAAGACTTCCAGGAATAATGATGAAAGGTGGAAGCACACTGCCATCCCCACTTACAGTTTCCATAACTGTGACAAGCTCACGATTACTAGTAGAGCTAGGAAAATGCTAGGACGTGTAGATTCCCGAGTGATAACCGACTGATCACGTCCAATACCAATCCGAAAACCAGTTTCATCGCTATTATAACAATCTGTATCAAGAATGCCATGCTTTCTCTTGATATCGTCATATTGTTGAAACCATTCTTGAAGATCATCATAATGATATGTAATGTTTCGGTTAACATCCAAGGGTTTTGGCTTGCAAAGATAGAACTCGGGATGTCGTTTTAAAAGTGTCAGAGTCCAGGAATTGCTGACAGTTGGTGGTGGAGTATCGGGATCATCATGTGAGCAAGCCAGACTCGAGTTGGCATACTTGTTGAGATGATGCCATCTTGGTGCAATACCCGAATCTACCTTGGTAAGGTACTCGCATAAACCCTCCTCTTAGTCTTCACTCAATTTGTGATTAGGTAGTTGACATTGTTGTGATTGTCGGCCCTTGAATCTAGCACGCAAACAATCGATTAGGACATCAAATTCTCTTTCCATCGATGCTATATTGAGCTTCATTTCTGCCTTTAGCTTGAGAATAGCTTGTTGGATTCGGCTTTAGATCACTGAGTATGCTTCACCGGACATAGTAAGTGGTGTGGTTGGACAAGGCATTGTAACAAAGAGAGTGAAGGTAATTCTGAAAAATGTTGTGTTGGGAGCTGATGCGTTGTGGTGGGGCAACGGGCACTCCTCTGAAGTGCTGCCAACTATGACAGTCGCTTAGCATCCCGCAAAGTGGCGGGAACCTTGGCACAATTATCTCACTGCGCCCTCATTGTCACGTAGGGATCGATCGGTGCCAATGATCTCCGTCGATAAGGGCACATCTCCCCCACCACCTCCCACAGTGGATACATGGAAGATGGTTGATCGATGGAATAAATTGTCAGATGGTCTTGATTCATCAGCAAAAAAATCATCTTGCACTCCATCTCTCCCCTCTCACGCTGTGCGCCGGACGTTCCAGGCCCTTATAACAAAAACTCGAGTTCTGGGTGCGTCCGCCTGGGTTCATTCCATCCGGAAGGGAAAGGGCCACCTCCAATGCCTCCGGACGCCACACGCAGCGTCTGGAGGCATTGGACGCAGCCCTTTTGCGTCCAGACGCCTTCGACCCCCCCCCCCCAGAAACCCTCCCTCCAGCCCCCAGCCTCTTCCTCCCTTCGCACCTAAAGTCCCCATTCCCATGCTGCCATTCTGCCATTCTGCGGACGCCTTTCAACCTCACCCTCTCACATCCCGGCCCCCCCGCTAGACACGCCCGCCCGCCAGCTTTCCTCCCATGATACCCTCTCTCCTTTAACTTCGTCACTAGAATCTCTCTGAATCTCTTTCTCACCCTCAACCCCTTCAACATCAGCTCTGGTGCTCCCACACTGCCGGATTCCCTCAGTCTTCTCGCATATCCGGCGGACATTTTCCAGTCTTCATTTCTTCGCCCTATTTCCTCCAAACGCTCTCAGCCCTTGCTCCTCTACCCTCTAATCCCACCCTGTATTCTCCCATATCCAGCGGACCTCCCCCACCCCCTTGCCCTTTCGCTAGGCTCTTTTCTCAGCTCACTACATCCTGTCTTGTTCACCCCGTTCCTCTTGCCATCCGCCCTCAGACTCTTGCTGTCTGCTCGCGGCCCCCCACTGTATTCCCTGGCTTCTAACAGTCTTCCAGACACATTCCCGTACCTCTTCACCAATTACTACCCACTAGACTACCTAACCAAGCCTGCTCAGTTTATACCCATCCCCCTACACATTCCCATGCCTACCGAACCTACAATTGCCTGCTAGATGACTTGCGCATACTTGCATGGCTTATAACTATGTGCCCAGTTCGTTCTCATTCCTTTCCTGCACACTGGCCTGGCCCGTACACTACTATTGTTTGATCATTCATGAGCCTTTTAGCACGGGTAATCCAACTTGATTTTATTACATATATATACGCGATCAGCGCGTGGAGATAAAATCATTCTCCCTATCCTCTGAATCAGTTTCTTGAACTTGCGATTCCATGTCCCCAGGTTCTCGGAACTACGCTGCACCAACCAGTGTTCCCGAATTCACCCCATGTTCTCTCTGCGGCTTGCGCTGACTGTGTCTTCCTCAATCCGGGCGGCTGCCAGCCGTCTCTAATTCATCCAGCTCCGTATCACTGCCAAACTCCCGCCTTAATGAGTCCTCATCATTGTCATATCCCACCGTCCTCTCCACCCGCTTTCCCCGCTGCTTCGTGATTTTAACCTCCAATCTTGTCCTTATCCGCCGGGTTATTCGACTCTGCCAAACTCTTCCTGTTTTGCCACACGATCTTGTCTGATGTTCAAGCAGGAGTAGCTATCCATTGGCTGGCGTTTCACACAATTTGAGTAGAGGCGGTTTTCAAAAGTATCCGGATGCCTGGGCAGTTGGGCCATCTGGACACTTTTGAAAACTCCTAGTACGTATAGTTTATCCTACTCCCAGAACTGGCCTACGTGAAAGTCACATTATCGATGAAGATGCCAGTCCACCAACATCCAAGTGAATGACATAATATTGCCGCTGTAAGACTGATAAACAGGCCATCGATCTTATCTAGGAAACCCTCATGTGTAATGCCTTTCCTTTCAGGCCGGTGCAATATTGAACAAATATCGCGCCCAGAACCCCTGGTGTTACGAAGCTAAGCGAGATTGGCTGTACGCTGGATCAGATTGATTTGGTCTCACCGCAATTAGAAACAATCCCGACAAATGTGAAAAAGATACCTCATAGCTGCCAGCCAGGCAACTGAACCTATCCTCCTCCAGTAGGTATTCCACTCTTCATGTACAGGCTGTAGGATCCTCACTATTGAGCTTATAGAGTTCTGTTATAGTCTTCTTAACTGTATGCAGATACTGCAATGGGCATCTGCTGTGCTTTGCCCGCATCTGCAAATCAGTGACCAGCAGCCGCCACTCTAGTTAGTCTGGGATGCGATGCCTGTTATCAATTAAGAGTAACTAACCTGGTCCTTGGAGGCCGAAGTAGCATTAGCAAAGTCGAGAAAGTCTAATTGGGTCCAGGCCTTGCTCCAACTTGTGCGGACTTCTTCGTCAGGGTAATTGGATCCGGAAACCGATTGAGAAAGATAGTCTAGGCCGACATCCGATCACGGGCTCTCGCCTGAATGCTACGATCCAGCTGTGTGGCCATATCTGGCCTGCTGCTGGCATGCTGTCCTCCTCCGCTATCCACTTCCGGCATTGTTGTATCTGGGTGACATAGGGTTATCGCGGCGTCGCAAGTGGATTTAAGACTGTAGACGAATGTGAGGGAATTGCAGATGTATAACCGTTTTGGCTAACGTGTACTGGGGCAGGCGTATTCCATCAAGGGTAACTAATCCTCCTGCTGGAACTCTTGCTATTCCCAGGGGTGATTGTCAGTATCGAGCGCCACGAGCTAAGAAACTCACGCCCAATTGGGCTCTCAGCTCCCCAGGCCGATTGATGATCCATATCGTCTCCCTGCTGGCTTAACTTGTTCTCCTTCTAGCTCTCCTTGGTCTCCTCACTCTGTCCATTATTGCCCTCATATTCCCCATCATTAGAGTCCAGACTCTCATTCGCCGACTCCAAGCCCTGCTGCCGGTGGTTAAGGACAGGCTCTGGTACATCGAGTCGTAAAGAAGGCAGCTCCAGCACGCCATCCTCCTCCTACCTACACCGGACCCAGCCGTAACAGACTCAACACTGGGTGATGGTATTATAGTTAATCTATCCCTGGACCCAGATCTCTGGAAACGTCCATGAAGATCATCTCTTGGCCTTTGCCTTTCCTGCCTTGATGAAGGCGTTCGGTCTATCATAACCCGCCGCTGAGGTTGTGACATAGTATGCAGGTGGATAGTGATAGAATAGAATTGTTGTGTATGATGTTGGAGAGTAGGTAGTGTCAGGAAGCCTCTATTAGTATGTAGCTAAGGGCGCGATATGGGGTGTGAACTTGGAAGATAGAAATGGTCCGTCCGGCTTCCTTAAGAACTAATAACGTTCATAGTTTATCACTCGCTTTCATGTCTGCTGGCGTCAGCACACACCGTGCGTCCAAATTGCCGCTTGATACCTGATATAGGAATTTGTACTTGAAGCGTGCTATGGGCTACCCTAATAAGGGCCGGAATAAATGAGGTGCCAATCAGGGTCGAGCTTCAACTTGGCTGCCCCGCTATTTCACTCGGGCAACACGAGTGTTTGGTACTTGATATTCTTGAGGGTGATCAAAAAAGATTTATCAGTATTCACGGACTAATCTAGTTTGCGTAGGTCTGCCAAGCGGACTGTACCCAATGTGGGTAAGGCTAGGGCTCAGAGTCCCGGCGCTAATCTCAGAAAGTGAAAGCTGCCGCTAAGGCTCAACAGATGGGAAATAAGGTGTAAAGCTAGGATAGGAACAGCAATGAAAGGGGTAACCCCAAATGAAAAACGGGCTAGAAAAGAATTAGTATAATCCACACAAATCTAAAGAGCAAATCTCTAAAGCCTGACGAGAAAACATAGTGCAGACAACAAAGTGCTGGAAAAGAACAAGAATGATCTGCAAACATTCCAACAGCAGGTCCCGGGAGCTCACGCAGTAAACGAAAATAGCCAGTGTCCATAGACTACATTGGGTTTGAGCAACGGCGGCAGGCTAATCCAAACAAGAAATGTGCAGGACAAAATGCAAGGATAGCTTGCAAAACTCTAAAGGCTAAACTCCAAATGAAAAACACCCCAAGGAAATGTCCACAGAAGATAGTCGCAGGGCTAAATTAAGTCTACTGAGCAGGGGAGCCGAGACATAGTGGGCTAGTCTAAACAGAAATAGTCAGGAACCAGCGAAAAAAACACAAACTCTAGAAAAGAAAATGAAAACACCAAAAATAATAGACCAAAAAGAAAGGTCGGAGGGCCTATCGCGGCCTAGAACCTGTAAATTGCTTGAAATAGACCTGCACACGCTGCTAGCTAGACATTAGCCACATTGGTCGGGGCAGGGGAGCTCTTTTCGCAGAGCTAGTGAGCCAGAACAGAAACAGAGTTGAGCGGCCTTCCAACGCCCGTTTCTGCTGGAGGTACTACAGTAGACCTTGGCAACAGAATGGATGAAAAACCTGCTAGTCGTAACCGGAACTTACCAGATGTAGTAGATACACTTGGGTTGGTTGGGGAGTCAGCGGCAAGGCTTGATTTACGTCGGGCTTGTCTGCTGGGATATCGGCAGACACATCGCTTGTAGCTGGATCGGAGGGAGAATGGATTCTTCCAGGCATACCAACTTGGGATGCCAATGTGTTGACAGGCTGCTCGCCCAGTGAGGCCAGCATCAAAAGATGCTGGGCGGACCTTCTGGCCTCTGCATGCTCAGAGTAGGACGCGGCATGGCCCAGGTTGGGACTGAACAGGGGAGGACTGTTTGGTGGACCAGGCCTGTCAGCAGGTAGGAGACTCAGATGAAGCTCTCCATCAAGTGTGGCCAGTGCAACTTCAATGGTGGCATCCATTGCCCCCACCTGGTGGGCCACCTTCCGCTGGGGTTCCGGACTCTCATCCGAAATGTAGGGCTCCTCGGCCTGTTGCATGACGGCCATGTTGCGTTTTGCACTGTTATTTGCTGGCGTCCGAGGTGCTTTCTTTAGGTCAGTCTCCTGTCCTCTTTGGCTACTAGAACCCAAAACACCAGTGCCCAAGTTAGCACAAGGGACAGAAGCTTGCATACCAGGTGACAATGTAGGGCAGGAATCCGGGGTCGCGATCGCCCCGTGTGCCAAATTGATGCCCCAATCAGAGCGATATCGGACTATGACTCTAATTAACCAACGTCCGCCCAATTGATGCTTTGTGTTTGTCCTGTCTTTTTTGTGGTATTCCTGCTCCTGGTGGTCCTTGATAAGGTGGTTCACTTTGCAGTCGCAGCGGACGACTCTGCCCGGTGGCCGTCAGAGTTCGGCTCCTGATCGCGACTCGGTCACACCTCATCTGAAGGAGTGTCCCGGTTAGTATCGCGTGGGTCAAACCAGAGGTCACCAGGAGCAGGGGTACCATCTTCCGTATTGGTGCTGCGATGAGCCAAGAAGGGCAGATCCTTTGGTTCACTTGACGGATTCAAGGACCACCCCATGCGGACATCCCTGCTATTAGTGATTCGGATCATTTCAGCAAGTAGCAACCGCTCCTCAGGATCGTCTCGGAACAAACCTGTACCCTGTCCTGTGGCACCAATGAGCATCTGATATTCGAATCCACGTGACAAGATTTTGTCTATGCTCCCAAGCAGGTTTACATAGGTGGGCTCAGTTAGCTCCATCTAGTAAACATGTTTGTGGGTTTCCTACTGGATTTTGCCCATCCTGGCAGGAAGTGGGCTACCCGGCGGACTTCGGATTGCCAAGCCACCCAGAGACGCACAGACCGCAGACCGGCGAGACCTGCAGGAGCTGTATCAGCATATATGGTACATTAAGGCCGACGCTTCGGGCTAACTTACAATGATTTCTGGTGGGGGTGGGCTCCGCAACCGCAATAGCGGCAACAGGCTGCACTTCCAACATGTCTGTTAAGATACGCTGATGTTTTTTTGCTATGTCCTTTAGCAAAATGTCAAGGCATTCAGGAAAACATTCACTACGGAGGTTATTAGCCTGCCAGAGTCCGGACCTTCGGCTAACAAGCTGCAGGGTAATAGCATAGGCCTGCATGGCCACCCCTTGGACGGCTGTACTCAGCTTCCACCCTAGGATCCTGTCTTGCTCCATCTTACATTCCATAGCATTTGCCACGCTTTATACTCGTGACCATAGGTTCGTGAGTGGGGGAAGTCACAAATGTGCTTACACCAGTTAACATCGCCGGCGGTTTTAAAGGCCCCTGACTTTTTCGAAAGTGAGGCCAACCTTCGAGGCTGCCATTGTAATACTGGTCGGGGTGGGGGCTGGTTGCGGGATCGCAAAGACCTTTTTTTTAAACAAAAAAGGTTCCTCAGCAGATGAAAGATGGCCACTAACAGATGCTGGTATGTTTGAGGATGAAGGATTGTGGAAGAGGCGAAAATGGAAAGAGAGCGGGCCTAGCGGATGGTAAAGGGAGTTCTGCTGATGGTAAACGGCTGCCAGAGAACGTTATTAGCTAGGGAAAGCCAGATAGGTAAATCTGAAATGAGTTGAGGATATACTAGTGGTGTAGCGGACTAGTGAGAGGTTGTGCTGAGCTCTGTGGGTCCTGTTAGGATGAGCTGGCAGATCGAAGATGTGATTGTGATTTGGAAAAGGATTGTGGAGAGAAGATGGATGGGGGGGAAAGAGAGAGCTTATATAGGCCGCACAAGGACAGCTTTAGTGGGGTTTGTAGGATTGTACCCTGTACAAACTTGAACATTAATATCTTGAAAGGTCATGTGATCCAGGCACAAAGATATACTCGAGATAGGCTTCAGATAAGGTTTTAAGCTGCAACTGAGCCGCATGCGAGCCGTGACCCGCGAGCCACGACGCTTCCAAACCTCTTCAGTGTGTCCACAATAGGGTTTGCATCCTCTTAACAAAGAACAGGTTTCACAAGTTAAACCGTCAATACCGGTGGGCATCTTGAATGCCCGGACCCGTTCTTTAACGGACTAAACAAACTTGAAGTTTCCCGATTTACCCCTTGAAAGAAACCTACATGTTGTTTTTTTCTTGCTTATTTTTCCTCTCTTCTCCCGGCAATGGGGAGAAGCTGCCTCTACTTATAGACACCGAATGCGCTATTGACATGACTTCTGACATACCTACTCTATTACATCATTGTTCACCACCATGATTACCTTCATACCACACGACTTGCCCGAAACAGAAAGCGTAGTACCAGTGACGCACCACACCTGTCTGCCTTCTGTGCAGGGTTATCAGGAAGTGAGTGACAACTACCGCCGTAATACAACACTCCCACCCTTCCAGATAACCATCAACTCAAACCAAAAGAAGGTAAAAAGAAAAGATACAAAGATATCGGCGACCTCATTAAAAAACCTGCAAGAGTAGTGGGCGAGGAAGAAGAGTGCCCCGTACAGAAATGATCCCAACACGTCTTCCTTCCTTCAATTCCCCTCTCGTAAGCCCATTCCCTTGACGTGCCGTTGGTGTGTGTCCCGCGGTAGTGGTTTTGTCATAATGTCCGCCAGCATGTCCGTGGTAGGTAAATAGTTAAGTTCAATAAGCCCCTGAGCATAGGCATCTTGAACAAAATGATATTTCACATCGATATGCTTAGTACGGGTGTTGAATCTGGGAGTCTTTGCAAGACAAATGGCTTCTTGACTGTCGGAGAGGACCAGCTGTATGGAGGGTAGGATTGTATTCGCTTTGCTAGTGGTAATTTCGTGATGAAGCCGCCGAAGCCAAATCCCTTCTCGTATGGCTTCAGAACAAGCAACGTACTCAGCTTCAGTCGAAGAGAGTGAGACTAAAGATTGCTTTTTCGATTTCCATGATAGAGCAGTACCAGCCAGAGTGAAGACATATCCAGATGTTGATTTGCGGTCATTCAAATCTCTGGCAAAGTCAGAATCCGTATAGCCTATCAAGTTATCGACACTACCATAGACCAGACCCATTCCAACCGTTTCCTTGAGATACCTAAGAACTCGCTTGGTGGCCAGGAAGTGATCCATCGTAGGCTTTGAGTTAAACTTGCTTAACACTGAAACAGTAAAGGCGAGATCTGGTCGGGTACCGACAGCTATATACATTAAACTGCCTACCAGGGATTGATACTCACGCTGCTGCACCAGCTTATCATCCTCCTTGGCCGGAACCAGCCTTCTCCCAGCTTCCATAGGAGTATAGACTCCATTACAGTCTTGCATGTTGAACCGCTTTAAGACCTTTAGGATAAATTGTGTCTGATGGAGTTTGAGCTGTCCATTAGGTAGCCGGTCAATCTGTAACCCTAAAAACTTTCTCGCAGGCCCCAAATCGCTCATCCGGTAACAGGAATGTAGCAGGTCTTTAACTTGATCAATGCGTTGTCGATATTTGGCCATCGGTAATAGATCATCGACATAGACCAGCAGAACAAGCTCCCGATCCGGTGTGAGGTACAGATTCGGATCATTGACTGATTTCCTAAAGCCTACAGAGAGTAGAAACTCATCTATGTGCTCATACCAGAGTCGTGGTGCTTGCTTAAGACCATAGAACGCCTTGTTTAGCTTGCAAACTGTCATACTCGCAGGTCGGTTGAGATCAAGCCACTCTATACCCTCCGGCATTAACATATAAATATCATCATTGACAGGGGGATTGAGAAACGCAGTTACCACATCCATGTGGTCAATCTCCCACCCATTCAAAGCTCCAAGAGCAAGCATCATACGGAAACAAACTAACTTGGCCACAGGCGCAAAGGTTTCACCAACATCCATCTGCTCATATCCTTTTATCACTAATCGCGCTTTAAAACGCCGACTTCCATCTGGGTTCGTCTTCAAAATATATACCCACTTACATCCGATTGGATGTGCGCCAACTGGAACCGTAGAGCAATAGGTCCAGGTTTTGTTCTCAATAAGAGAGCGGAACTCCGCCCCCATGGCGTCTTTCCAATCGGCATAGCAACTCTGCTCAAGTGCTTCCCGGTAGCTAAGCGGGTCGCACTCGGCTTCATCACTAGCCCCAGGCTCAAGCATCGCACTATGTGCTTGAGCCAAGCGAGTATGTCGGCCCGAACGGCGCAACACTGGTGCTGGCGGGTTCTCTGGTCTGTCGTCACTCACATCTGTAGTGACTCCTGTGCCTTCTCCTTCGGGCAGTGAACAAGAATCTGTAGCTTCTATACTGCGGCCACACTCAACAGTGGTCCGACTCGGGGCATTGACATTGTCTCCCCCAGTATTGGGGGCAACAACTCGGATCACCGCTTCCATGGGTGCAGTCTCAGCATCTCCTACCACTGGCAGTATGCCATCCGGGATGCAAGATCTTAGTAATTCCAACTGATTCTTAGTGCTAGTAGACTGCCGTTCTCCCATAGTCTCAGCCTCGGAGAAGCAGATATCCGATGCCTGAATTACTCTTTTGCTCTCTGGGTCCCATAGACGCCATATCTTCACTGTCTCATGCACATACCCAAGAAAAATGCACTTCTTTGCCCTTTCTCCAAACTTTCCTGTCCGCTGAGCCTCAGGAATAAGTTTATATGCAGCGCAGCCAAATCGACGTAGATGTCCAAGCTCAGGTTTGACTCCAAACAGTTTCTCATATGGAGTGAGACTACCGATACTTCTTGAGGGGGATCGTGCATGTAGATATACTGCGGTATTCACCGCTTCAGCCCAAAACTCTTCTTCTAGGCAGGAGTCCAAGAGTAGGGCATGCGCTTTTGTCACTATTGTGTGGATCATTCTCTTACTGACTCCGTTTTTATGCTGAGTGTAGGGCGGTGAGGGTTCAAAAGAGATACCTGATCCTCGCAAGATCCCACGAAACAGGCCATTGTCGTATTCGCCTTTCCCATTATCACAGCGAAACCTGACCATGGGATACTGAGGAAACCGCCTTTCTACCCGAGCCATAAACTCCTGAAATACAGACACAACCTCACTTGCGGCTTTACTTTGGAGAAAGTAAACCCAGGTTAAGCGGGAAATGTCATCTATATACAAGATGAAATACCGCGCACCAGAAGCTGACTGTGGGGATATAGGGCCGCATAGATCCGAATGAAGTAATTCAAAGAGCCTAGTAGCCCGCGGAGCAGCCTGTCTCTCAACCTTCCTCTGGTACTTCGCCTTTATACAAATATCCCAGGGAAGTGATCCAGTACTCGTAGTCCCACTATAAGCGGACTGAGGTAGCAGCATCATCAGTGTTTGGTTACTGAGATGCCCTAATCTTGGGTGCCATAAGTCGATAGATGGTAGGCAGGCAGAGTTAGCCTGGACAGGGAGAGTTATAGCATTGACTAGTGTGGTCTTTGCTTTATGCGGTACGAAACGATAAACCCCATCCACGAGTAAGCCCAACCTACAGTCCTCAAGAAAGCAGACCGAGTTCTTGAAAGTGATCCTTTAGGTTATTGATAGCTGGCTAACCGACAACAGAGATGCCTGAAGTCGTGGAACAAACAATGCCTCAATCGAAATCACTCTCGACGGTAGAGTCAAGTTTATCATACCCGCTGAGATTGCTGCTACTGTTGAATTGTCGCCTAGGTGAACCATAACCGGTTTTAGGAGACGTTTGAAAGTAACAAAAAGTCCTCGATTACGGCAAAGGTGGTGCGATGCTCCAGAGTCAATAATCCAGTCCATACCTACTATTGTATGCCCAATTCTGGCTCCAAGTGCTTGAACTGAAGCATAAGCTGCCCCAGCAGTCTACACTGTTGCCGCCCTCACTGGCACTCTTTCTACCTCTCCTTGCTAACCTTTCTTCCCGTGCCTCTTCAGCCTTCTTCTTGGTATAGCAATTCTCCTGTTTATGCCCTGTCTTATTACAATACCAACAGAGAAGGTTGTTATCTCTGCGTAGGGTTGTCTGCCTTCCGCCTCTGCCTCTTCCCCTAAAATGGCTGCGAGGAGTATAGGCACGAGCAGTCAAGGCCTTGGGACTGGTGAGGGTGCCACTCATGTCTGTAGTACGGTAATCGGCTTGTCGTGTATTCAAGGTATCCTCGGTTTCCTTTATTTTCACTATCAATTCATCTACCGTATGCTGACCTAGGAGGATATCGCTAAAGGTATCGAAGGACGCTGGCAGAGTCATGAGCAGATGAGAAATGAACACTGACTCTGTAATAGACTCTTCCGTTCCAGACACTATATCCCTGAAGTACAGTAAGGTAGATATGTACTCAGCGATCGGTTTCCCGGGGACTGGACGTGCTCTGAAAAATTGCCGGAGGGCTGACATCCGCCCAGCTCTTGAGGCAACAGTGTTTAGCTTCTCACCCAAGAGAGTCCACATCTCTTCAGGGTCTGTTAGTCCTTGGAGGTACTGTTGGGCACTCGTAGTGCAGGATCCAAATATCAGAGCTATAGCTTTGCCTTTGCGACGACGGTATTCGGTGAGCTGAACTCGTTGGTTATCGGTCGGAGAGTTTTCATTTCCCATTGTGAGCTCAAATGCATCTTCTGCACGTAGGATAACCTCCATGTGCTTGCGCCACTGGAAGTAGTTCAAGTGATTGAGCTTAGGGAATTCACCATGCTTGGAGGGATACACGGTCTGGCCTTGGATGCTCGAGATGCCGCTTTCTGCATTGATGGCAGAGGAAGTGGAGAGGTCTTGTTTGAGCATCTCCGACGGATGAGAGAGAACAAGAAATATAAAAGAACAATAATGAGATTATATTGCAATTGGAGGGTTGGTTGAACGGTCTTTGAATTGGTAGAAAGCCTCCGGGCTCATAACCTGTTGTTTTTTTCTTGCTTATTTTTCCTCTCTTCTCCCGGCAATGGGGAGAAGCTGCCTCTACTTATAGACACCGAATGCGCTATTGACATGACTTCTGACATACCTACTCTATTACATCATTGTTCACCACCATGATTACCTTCTTACCACACGACTTGCCCGAAACAGAAAGCGTAGTACCAGTGACGCACCACACCTGTCTGCCTTCTGTGCAGGGTTATCAGGAAGTGAGTGACAACTACCGCCGTAATAAAACACTACCTTTCACTTTGAAAGATGCTAAGTCCCCTGCACTCTGTCTGCCCATCAGCTCACGCATCTGCCAGACTACTTGAACGAAAAACAAACAAAAACCAGACACGAAAACCTCCAAGACAACAAAGTGTCCTTATTGCAGGCGACGTTATAAACAAGCCGCTGTATACGCAAAACCCCTTCAGACAATGCATCTTGATATCGTTCTATCACTGAATGCGATTGTGGACGCGGCCTGCTCTGCGGCACGACGTACCTTTGTTCATGAAGAACTTGAGAACATGACCAACTGAGACAACGAATCTGATCTCAGGCTCAAGATCGCCGATATCTATACACCAACTCGTGAGATAGATGAGATGCACAACGATCCAGACACAGAAGACGTCGCCCACCTACCAGTCCGCACCCGCCCTTCCCGTCCAGAAACTATTCCCTGTACCGGCAGACCTCTCAGTGATGTTGCTGGCTATACACAGCTCAACAAGGCCATGACCGATGACCCTTAGAGCCCTTCCTCATCTGAAGACAACTTTAATTTGGCGAGCTGGTTTGTCGGAGGCAAGGTAGCCAGCTTACAGATTGATGTGTACCTTGCCGAAGCTTTGGGCGGTAGGGATAGCAGATCATTCTGGTCCGGCTATAGCTTGCAACAACACCTCGACATACAGAACCCATTTCGTGAATACTTGGTATGGGCGGAAGCCAGTATTCCTGATCGTCGACATGCAACAACTTTCTATTATCGAAATATTAGTGACTGTGTCCACTACCTGATCCGCCAGGTCGCGTATAGCGCCAATATAGTTTACGCACCTATTCGAGCATATGATTCGAATGGGGAGCGATTATATTCCAAGATGCATACGGTGGACTGGTAGTGGGATATAGAGGTATGAGATAGGTCCTGACATGTCTTGGGAGAGGTGTTTCCTGTGCTAACGGCCCATACTGTTCCTTGGTACAAACCCTTGCCCACTGGGTCAACAGTGGTTCCCATTATCGGATTGTCTGACCAGACGCACCTTACGAATTTCTCTCCAGATAAGAAAGCCTGGCCAGTATACATGACGATCAGCAATATCCTTTCGTGGACGAGAAACAGCCCTGCCAAGGTGCCAATGCTGGGTCTGGCATTGCTTCCAGTACCCCCAAGGTTCACTGGCGAATCAGCCCGTCCCAACAAAGTCCAGCGGCAGACAAATGCAGATACTCTGCGCGCTGTGTTCGATCTTGTCCTGGCACCATTACAGCCAGTTGCCCAAGAAGGAATGGTAATGGATTGTACGGACGGTAAAACACACCTTTGTTTTCCCTGTTTGTCAGCCCGGATCGCGGATCATCCTGAGCATGCAGACTTGCAAGGAATAGGCAGCAAGTCATGCCCAAAGTGTGAGGTTCCATGCGAGGAGTTCGGTAGAGATCCGCCGCGGATAGATGACTCCCGCGACGACATGCGATATAGGGAGCAAGCCTAGAGGCATGAGCCGCCAGAACCGTCCGGCATGGCAGAATACTTGCAGCGGTTGGGCGTCACAATAGGAAACAATGTATTCATTTGACTGGATCAAGTAAGCCCCGCAGACCTACACAAGGCGGACCTCCTGTACAATATCAACCTTGGCTTATTCAAAGATGTGATGGAATGTGTGGAAGAATTCCTGAAAAAGCTTAAACAACAACAGGCGTTCGAGGATGGTTGGAAAGAAATTCCTGCTTACCCCGGATGCAGCGTACCGAAAAAGGCCCACCGCGAAATCACATGATGGCAGACAAAGCAGATGTGCAATCTCGGCCATTGTATTTCGGCCGTATTCGTGTCCGCATTGCGAAATCCATACAGTTCTCAGTATCATGATTTCCAGAGCGCTTTGATGTGTTATGGCGCTGGTTGATTTCTCTCTCATAGCTCAATATCGGAGTCATACACCAGATACACTTTCCTACATGGAAAGCTACCGGCAGATATTTCACCGGACAAAGGACATTTTTCTCTGATTCTGTACCGCGAAGGCTACTCGCACTCGAGCCAATCGCGAGGATCGGGAGCTAAGGGAACTGATGGCGGATCTGCTTGCTAAAGTAGTCCACCATAGAACCGTTGCTAATCGCCGTCGACAGGCTGATCAAGAGGGGGTTGAAAGATCCGATCGGCGGGCGGATTTGATACCCCGTGAGAACCACTATAACTTTATCAAGATGCACTACCTGACTCACTCTGCCTCCCACGTACAGCATTTTGGATCCATATCAACGTATTCTACAGAGATCGGTGAACTAGCCCATAAGTATTAGATTAAAGATGGATACCGCAGGTCAAACAAGAATGATCCCGGCCGGCAGATCTTGTTGCAATATGGCCGCCAACATGCCCTAGGAATGAGGTTGCAGACTATGTAAGCACTTTCGAAAGTTAAAGGTGTGATCATGGCTGAAGATAGAGAGATGGAAATGCTGCCTTTTTCAAGTCACAGTACGCTTCTCTGGGTTCTTCAAGGCTGTATGAAGACCACCAGCACGCTGCCCGAACTATGCCAACCCTCAATATCCATTATTCCGACATGATGCAGGACATCCTACATTTTACTAGGCAGACTGCTGCGGATGACCAACGGCTGCCAGCTGACCACACCGAACTAGGGTTACTCCCTGTAAAAGGATTTGCTCAACTTGAAATTCCTGTAGCCGACTTTTAGGAAACTGACCGGTTCCAGATCCACCAGACTCGCTGCACTGGAACAAAGGCATTCCGTAATGCTAGCCCCAGAAACTATTGGGTATAGGTCAAGACTGGTGGGAAGCGAACTATGGAGATTTACTAGGATGGGTGGTGGCACAGTTGCTCGCACTTTTCAAGATCAGAAATATTTTCAGTGAGGCCGAAGCTGTCCATAGTTTGGCATTGGTTTGCATACTCAATCCGGTCAATCGTGGCAGATTTTACATTGCGAGGGGACATATTTGAGTCGGCAGGTGGGTCAATGGTCGCGTCATGTGAATAGTCAGTATAGGGGCAGTGATCAGACAGGCGCAGGTAATTTCTAGCGGAGAGAGACAATGGATAGTGAATCACAGGACAGATCTGTGGACGTTTAATGAAATATATTAAATTATTCTATCCGATTAGGTACTGTATTTATACCAGTTAAGGGTGGGCACTTAAGGTGGCAGTTCCCATATTGAGTGTCCGGCTTCAACTCGGCAACGGGATTACAACACAATCCGCTGACCTTTAAGGCAATATTTCAAATAGGTTGAATTATTTTACATGAATATGCGGGCAAGATGAAGCCGTACACTTAAGATGGCCGTGTGCATATTGAGTGTCCGGCTTCAACTCGGCCGCTCTGGGTACTACACGATCCGCGGGTGTTTCAGGGAATATTTTAAATAGGTTGAATTGTTCTGCATGAATATGCGGCCAAGTGGAAGCCATACACGTACGATCTCAGTGCCCATATTCCGTGTCCAGCTTCAACTCAGCCGCGTGAGTTCTGCCGATGATTAATAATACCAATTTATTCTCTCCTGTGGCAAAGCCATCCAAAGTAGGGGGCTTCCATGGCAGCCGCGCCGGGCGTCTTGTGAACAGTAAGGGAATTATGGAAGTGACAGTAGGGCGCGGTCTAAGAAAAGTGCAACGTAGGATGTCAGCGGATGAGAGCAGATTGATCTAGGTCGCTAGAGGTGAGGGGAGCTGGGAGAGCCACCGGAGGCGCGCATTTTGTAAGAGTAGGCAGGAGGCCTGTAGACGAGAAGATAAGGGGGCGGATACAACAGGAAGGCGCTGGGAGGGCGTGGGGTCGCAAGGAGCCCGTCGGACACTTTGGAGAGAAAGTGGGAACTCCGGGCGCACCAGACGCCAGAGATTAAATGCAAAGAGGGCTCGGGAGATCCGGAAGGACAGAAGGCAAAGAGCGGACTGCCTTCGTCCGCACGCGGGCTCCTTAGCTCCGTTGAAAAATGTTTTTTTCCTGATGTTTTCTTATTTCTCTGTATTACCCTAGCGGGAATAGCTTACCTAATAATTAAGAGCGAGGTATATGGCTTCATAGGATGACCATATATCCGAACACAAGCTCCCGGAGTTATGAGCTTCACAGAGGCATCTGGGAGACGACTCTGAATACTAAATGAGAGCACGTTTCAAGATAGATTTAACTGATTGGAACGATGTTTAGAGAATACTACTCCTCTCATTTTCTAGTTGCATATGCGTTTGCTGCATAATGCTTTGATAGCTGGATATCGGAACTGACAACTCCATATTCCATATTACTATTGTTATGTAGGCGTTGGGGCCGCATATTCATTTATAGTCTATCATGACGAAGAGATTGAAGACTGTCTACAGGTGGAGTGGGGACACCCTCAGATGAAATAGCAGTTCGGGAGATTCTCTGAGTTGAGCTGGGCAAGTTTTCACGGTCAAACAGTGTTCGCACTATGTTCTGACGAACTGAATTGTTAAGGAGATACTTCTTAACTAGAGAAGTCAAAGTAGCATGAACATTAGTATAAATAGTAGGCCTCTCCGCCGGTGGTTGAAGAATCATCAAGCAACGGAGAAGAAACCTTAACAATATAACAAGTTAGCAAGTTATATTCTAACTCTTTGATATTTGACTATACTTTATTACTTTACCTTTATCGAGCAATTACCAACGAGCCTTCCTGACTATTAACCCGTTGTCTCGAATATCCTTGGCCTAGTTAGCTCGGAATCCTACCATGTTAGCTACCCCGTAACACTCTCTACTTGTCAGATTTTCCCTCTCATATTGGTTATTATCTCAGTGCATTTGTTTGGCTGTAAAAAATTGGTTGTATGATATGTTACTTGGACTAAATTAACACAGTACCCCAGATTAACAGCAATGCATACCAGCCCCCAGATTACTGTGTGTTTCCAACACCATCTGAACAAATCTCTCTACATAAATCTCTACAATGTCATTTACTGTTTGTTTCCAATTGGAATTTTTAGCCGTTCCTTGGTTTAATGAGAAAAGAGTTGGTAGCAGGGTGCGATTGCCATTGCCGAACTTTTTGCTATTTGCTCGTGTGCTGCTACTTCTGGGGCAATACTCAAATAGGGCAAAAGTTAAAATAGAAAATTTTAATGATGATGAGAGATGGAAAAAAAAAAGACGGTACTAGAGTGACCTAACAAGGGTGGCCGGACTGCAGTTGATAGCCATCTGAGTAAATGACAGGAGCAAATCAAATTGAGGTAGCCGAGAGAAGGTTGATCTAGTGAACACATTGATGGACTCAACTATTGAGTACTTGTTGGACAGTTTAAACCCAGAGCGTTATGTCCCATTAACCTAGCCCCATATTTCACAGCTGCCCTCACATCACTGGCAGATACCTTACAGGATGGAGGTTGGAGTGCAACTACCAAAAAATGTCGTAAAACCTGCTCTCCCTGCCCGCCCTCTAAACTGTGGATTCAGAGGCAAGAGCTCCTGACAAGGATTAGCATTTTCCTAGAGCGGTATAAGCTGAACAAGCTGGATCTCACTTCCGGTATTAACCCACTTGTAGAGTCAACACTATTGTAGGCTTGCCAAGATACCATCGTAAACATCAGACTGGAGGTAAAGTGAAACTGATACAACCGAGCCAACAGGGGCCCACAAAGAAGGCGAATCCGCCACAGCTATAGATAAGCAAGAGTAGGCCGGACAGGTTTAAGAAAATCCTCACGAGCACCAATTTATCGGTACGAAATTTGAGTTAATATCCCCAAGTGGACATTCACCAGATTATGGTTCCTGCCATTCAAAAGGGGGACCTGGCTGTGCAAAGAGTGTTACATGTAGCTTTGGAAAACTTGATTATTCAGATATTTTTTTGCCTGGAGAAGCCTTGCAGGAAGCATGATTAAAGGTATCAGGGTTTAATAAAACTATTAACTGGTATGTATAAAAAGAGTTTATAGAGATAAAAATATATAAATAATATAAGATTTTATTACAATATGTCAAGTGAGAACTAAATTATTATAAACATAGTGTTTAATATACATATTTGTCAGAAATAACTATTCAAATAATATAAAACATATCACAACTTTTATAAAATTCATCTATGCTTACTCACTCAATCAAGTGTGGCTATTGTAACACATTTTCACCTTTCTCACAAAAAATACAAAGTTTTAAATCCTTATGGCTCCACAATCACAAACATAATCGCCGTAACAAAACCTATTTTCCATTCTCGTTTATTTTCTCTTTCAGAAATAGGTTTTTCTTTTGCGATTGTGTTTGTTGTTGTTGTGCCTTAAAGATTAGGAAATTACAAAATTTCAGGTCCCCTTTTTGAATGGCAGGAACCATATACGGTAACGTATTTGACCTAGTAATGGGACACTTACTAGTAATGTGACACTTTTTGGATCCAGTGTCCCATAAACAAATATATGAATATCTCAACTAATAGTACATAAAATGGCGTGTAAATTCCTTTTCAGATAGCTAATATGCATGTAGAAATACCCTATAAATTATTCTCTACCACTAGCGAAGGGAAACTAGTTATTGTATAAAGTGTTCAAAAAGTATCAGTTTACAGTAGTGTGAGTTCTTAATTTTATAGAAAATTAATTAAAAATGGTAAAATTATCCTGTTTTCTGGAGAAGGTAGAGTAAGATCCTCCTTGCATCCTGCATGTTGCAAAATATTAAGTGAGATTCTGGCAGAGCCAAGTCATTAATTTTAATATGTGTAATTTTCAATATGCAATTTGTATAATATTTGTATCTTGGTTAATGTTATAAACATATATGTAAGTGTTCTAAAAGATCAGTAATCCAATCATACCTCTTCTTTGTTTCACTAAGTAGCTTCTGATATTCATGACTGTTAACCATATATTGCAAATTTCACTCATAATACTTTTATACTCCATGTTTCTCAGAAGTATTTTTACAATTTTTATGATTAACTGTGTAGACTTTCTAGATTCTTAATTAAAATCTTATAATATTAGATGATATTTGGGAATATATCTTTATAATACTAAATAAATAGAATAATTTTATCATTTTTCTTAATTTTTATCTAACATTACAAATATATATCATCTTACATATTACAATTCACATATTCTAGTTATTGTATAAATTATAAATTTTAGTCAAATTAATGAAATACCTTATAGAGTCTATGAACCAGGCTGTCAGCTATCTATTACCAAACTTGGAGAATATTTAATCTTATATTGCATGAGATACCAGAATTTTCGTTACTGTAAAGACAAAGAACCTTCTTTATTTCAAGTAATCTTGATTGAAATCCACGGCTTGAACTTGCCACAACCACACCAATATTCTCCAATATGCATGATGGAAGGAGGATCTCACTCTACCTCCTCCAGTAAACAGGATAATTTTACCATTTTTAATTAATTTTCTATAAAATCACAAACTCATACTACTGTAAACTCATACTTTCTCAACACTTTATACCATAACTAGTTTCCCTTTGATAAGGGTAGAGAATAATTTATAGGGTATTTCCACATGCATATTAGCTATCCGGAAAGGAATTTACAGGCCATTTCATATACTATTAGTTGAGAAATTCATATATTTGTTTACAGGACACTGGATCCCAAAAGTGTCCCATTACTAGTGCTTGTCCTATTACTAGGTCAAATATGTTAGTGGATTTCTAGATTTTACAATAATAATATCATAGTACAAGTACAGCCACATTCCAAAAGTTCTTGCACCCGAGCTGGTATTGTGACAAATTTCTCTCAGATATATTATCCCATGGGTTGGTGAGACCTGCATTTTCCGGACCATCCTGTTTTGTCCATGCCAAGTATGTAGATCTTAACCATACATGGAATAGATACATCGAGGAATGGGTTATGATGCCGACAGTGAGAAAAGAAGAGAAAGTACTAGACTAAATTGCCAATTAATTTATAAGAGGTGAAATTCATGAAAACATCCATGCTTTTTGCACAAAGGTGAATTACATCCCGAATACAAAATACCAGTCTTGCTCACTTCCTTATCATATGCCATCCAGGGTTCGAATGCAGGACTCACCTGACCTTCAGAGGGGAAACTAGGTCTGGCCAGAAGGCACGATGCTGGTCTGTGGCCAGTAGGGGACGCGGAGTAAAGGTCGGAGTAGAGGGAACGGGATAGTGATGTCGTGGTGAAATTATTCTGCTTAGTTGAGGGAGTGATTGTAGAGGAGGAATACTTGGGAAATAGGGTAGAGGGGCAGGGAGACAAGGACTTGAAGGTAGAGCAAGAGAGTCAGGGTGAAATAGGAGAGGAAGGGTTTTCATCAGCGGCAAAGGGGGTTGGAATAGAGGGTAAGGAAGTGGAGTATAGAGTAAAAGAGTGGGATGTCGTATTAGAAGGAAAAGGAGTATTGTGAGATGGATTGGTCTTGGAGTGGTAATGGTTATTAGAACGCTTATATCGACAGTACCAACATTGGGTATGCTCAGATCGGACATTACGGTTGTGGGGTGAGAGGAATGGATTTCGGAGGTAAACGGGTGGTAGCTGGGTATTGCTAGTTACATAGCTCCGGAAGTGAGGAAGCCGAGGCTGAGCGTAGGGATGACGCTCCTGATTAGCTTCATTAAGAAGGTATTCAGCAATAGCTCGCCAAAAGGTAACCTGATCATGAGACCGTTCCGGATATATATTTTTATAAAGAAAATAGGAGTTGACCATCGTGATATCCAAAAGCCAAAACCAGAATGATAGCCAATTCCTCTAACACTTCTGGTGGGTGGTGTAACTTGCCCGCAGTTGATCTGCAATGTCAACTCCTCCCATATTATGATTGTAATCCACAATAATTTCAGGCATTGGCAGCAGCTTCCTATGCTCATCTTTGCTAAAAGGGCGCCTTGCTGCTTTGGCATTTGTGCTTGTGGTTGCAGGTTTGCGCCTATTGCTTAGTACCATACTTCTTAAATTATGAATTGTCATAAGAAGTAGTCCAGTACTATTGTCTTGCCAAAGTACTGCGCATACATCATCAACCACCACTGCACCTAGGTGGTTCCACTCTAACACTGCCTTTGCAACTCCTTTTGCTACCTCTAGCGCCTCTGGAAACTCAGGTCTTCCAGGCCATGTAGTACCAGCTGCTCCAATACCATCAAAGCGAAGATATCGAAAAAGGGGAATTGTCGTAAACAAATTATCAAAGATATTGAAGCGATGATGTTGAAAAGGTAATTGGAATATGAGAGTGCAGACAGTATGGTAGGTTGGTGAAAATCGCATATCTTGTAGCAGTGTAGGATTTTTCTGCTGGGCAGCCTTTCTGGATGGGCGAAATATCACAGCAGCCATTTCCACTGTGATATCAGCAAACCTTTTAGTCGCTAATGTCATAGGACTAACCTCATTCCCCACTGCCCCAGAGTAGAAGAGAAATGACCAAGTATATCCATAGTCACAAAGAGCCCATATCTTGTATCCATAGTCTATTGGCTTATTTGGCTGCTTTTGAATATGGATACTTCACTCTTCAAAGCATACCATCATCTCATCATAGGAAATATTTGTTAATGGAAAGTAAAATTCCTGAAACTTTTCCCTTAAAGTTGATGCTAGCGGATCCAATTTCTCAAACCAATTGTTCTTGTCATATGTCTTCTCTGGAGGGGAGAGGTGAAAAAAACGCTTGATTTGTTGGTACCGTACAAGAGACAGATGTGAAAATGGCAGATGGCGGATTTCTGATTCCCAGTACTGATGAAGGGCAGGATATCTGAAAATTCCGATATATATTTACAAAGCAATAAATATCGTCAACTCAGGTATGGAGGTGGGCTTCCAGGAGGGCACAAAGCTATATCCGGGCTCTTTCAGGAGTATTTCACGCTTGGCTTCCACATACGCATTAGTGTTGATGGTGATATTTTCCAAAGTTTTGTCATCAAAAAACATTCAAAAAATATCGCCCAGTCCGAGTTCTGACTGGTCCTCTTTTTCCGATTTGGCTGGTACACATGCCTTTCCCTTGTGGGTTGGAAATAGACTTTGAAGAAAATCAAATACTGGTGGCACCGGAAGTTTGTCTATCTTCTCCTTCTCCTTTCCGTTCCGCTTTCCTGCTTCCCCCAGCCTTCATTCTCCCTTCTTTGGCTCCATCTTTCCTGCCTTCTTATCGCCATTCTTCTCCTTCACCTTTACTCCATCCTTATCCACCCTTCTCCCGTCACTCACACATCTCTCCGTACACTCCCCCAGTAGGCTGTTCTCTCCCCCCCCCTATTACCTCCCAGCTACCCTCTCTCTCCCCAATTGCGTGTCTTGTTCGAAGCCCCTCACTCCTTTTTCCCTAATCTCACTCGTAAATCCGACTCTGTTAGCCTCTAAGTTGTATTCTCCATTTATACTACTAGTACTTGTACTTAGTGGTCCCAAATTCAAATCAAACTGAGCAAGACTTGCACCTGGGATTAGGTTGCCGCCTGCTACTTTTGGTGGTCTTCCTCTTACCCGTTTCGCATTTCCGAAGGGGAGAGTGGTCAAGCTTTCGCTAGCATTTGCGATAGAACCTCCAGTAACACACTCCAGAGGCTTTCGTTTGGCCGGCATTTTTATTACTCCTATTCCCGAAGTGCTGAAATAGTACTAATATCTTTCTTTTAAATATGTAGCTATCAGTATCTAAAGTCAGGAACATAAGACTTTGTATACAATAATTACTCTCCTAGTGCAATTAGTCTTTCTTGAGTCATAGTTGATGAATACTAAACAATAGTTTGCTCACGGTCGGCATCATAACCTATCACTCGATGTATTTATTCCAAGTTAGATTAAGATCTACATACTTGGCATGCACAAAACAGGAAGGTCCGGAAAATGCAGGTCTCACCAGCCCATGGGACAGCCCTTCTTCACTTGTCATAGCACAAGCAGGGGTGTGAGAACTTTTAGAACGAGGCTGTACCCTGAAATGAAGTCTGGGGTAAACGTTCAGTATACTATGAAAACGATTGAGACATTCCCTTATACCATGAACTATGGTGCACGGTCTTGTTGCTATGTGTTTGTATCTTGGCTGGTAAGCTAACCATAACTGTGGTGTTTATTTTCGCCAATGGAGCTAATAGTAATAGGGGCTTTTTTTTTTAGCCAACCAAGCCAGCCATAAGGCTGTGACTGTTGTATTTTTTTTTTGTCCACCAAGCTAGCTGTGACTGGTTGTTTTTTTTGCCCACCACAACCACAAATCTCCGCAGGATAGCACCCCCTATTTAAATGCTCCATTGGCCAAATAATTCCTTTCTAAAATCCTTCACTTCTTCAATTATTCCGTCTTGCTCTCCTGTCACTTTCTTCAACCATTGGGACCCCGGAAAGCATTCAACTGTAGTCCTGGCTTTGGATTGTAAAAGACTGAGGCGCTGTTTGGTGTGACAGCCAACCATGGTTAGCTGTCACGCCAAACAGCCCCTGAGTTGTAACTCTCCTTTTCAATCCTACCATTCACAAGCAACCTACCACTCAGGCTCAATTCACTCTCCACACTCAACATGGATTACCCAAAGGCCTCAATGCGTACCCCTGCAGGCATTCTCAGGCTCCACCTTATGTGCCAAAAGGAGAAAAAAAGGAATTGCCTTCACCTTTCAAAGCCAAAATCCTTCCACTCAATTTTCTACCTTCCAAATGTTGACAAAATAAACAAGGCCCGAAAGCACTATTGGACTACAATCTACAAAAGAAATTGGCCTCTCAACTACGGCTATCAGGAAATGCGAACCAGGCAGCAAAGAAAGCACGAGACAAAGGGGATTCTACCTTTAAGCACGTGTTCGGAAGCAATTGTAAGTTCACCCTTCAGCCAGTTAATAGTATATACTGTATACTAATTACATAATATAGCTAATACCATTCAGGTATTTTTCAATGTCAGCTGTCATGGAAAGTGTGCTCCTCTCACTACAACCACCTGCACCCTTGAGGATACCAATTCTCTTGGATCAACCTTTGAGCAGATAGATGTAGGAGAGAAAGGATTTTATGTGGCTTTGGATGGGAACTATGAAAAAATATTTGTTATGTTTGGTGCAGGCCTGAAGCTGGTTTACAGGGAGCAGATTGGGAACTCTGTGGAAAAGGCCATGTGCTGGAATATTGAGGAATACACATCAATTAATCCACCAGAAATGCTGAAGGATTCACGACATAAAGAGTACGAGGAATGGCTTCTTTCAAATCCACACCTTTGTTGGCCACCGTGGGCGCGAGCTGGAGTTTATCATTGGGGTATTTGGATGAAGCGAGGACATGTTCATCTTGGAAGTGTTGCTACTAGAGATACAAAGGTAAAAGCGGGGATGGAAATAGTGATATGGCCCCTGTTCAAGTCAATGGGTGTTTTAACAAGAGCTCAATGGATCCCATTGGCAGCTGTTGATATGGAGTGCATGCAGGAGTATGAGGAAATACTTAAAAAATGTCCGGATGCAACAAGGAGACTTTTCACAACTGACAAAAGAGAATGTTTTACTTTGCGAGCGTGTTTAGTTAATGTGTTTACTGAGCCTCATGTGGACGGTGGAGATGTGAAAAATGGTTGGGCGTCAATGTGTCCTTTGGGAGGGTTTGAAAATGGGGATTTTTGTATTACTGAACTAGAACGGAGGTTTGTATATAAAGTAGGCGCTATTACCTTTCGGAAAAGTCAGCAGTTTGAGCATTTTACTTTGAGATGGAGTGGGCACCGATATTGTTTGGTGGCTACTATGCATGAAGCTGTTAAGAGAGACTTATTGTCCAGGAATAAATAGTATTAGTAGTATTAAGTTGTTTTCTGTAACTTAAGTTAGCTTATACTATAAAAATGAACCTTGAAAACCATTGCTATAGAAACAACGATTTAAGTCATAGATAGTCACTCGTAATGTATTTCTATTTATTATTTCACTCCCTGAATAAAATACCGCCTTCATATTGCACTCATGCTCTCCGGACTTCTTGAAAGTTAATGCTACAGTAAATTTAGCTTAAATAAGTTAGTTAATGCTGTTACAAAGTGAATCATATGATGAAATTTGCTAAATAGAAGCTAATACCAGTGGTTGTCCGGTCAACAAGCATTGATATCAGTTCGCAATGTGAATCAAGCCTGAAGAGGAAATTTGAAAACAAAGCGTTGATAGAGAACTCTGTCTTGCCCTCTCGTAGTTTAATAGTACAACTATTTAAATAGCCTATATTTTCTATCTGTATTTCTGGTATCCATCTACTCCTCTCGATACGCTTCTGAAGATATATACTACCATCAATCCAATTCAGATTACCAATCAGTATCTTTCCTTATATGATATTTATCCTTATCTCTTTTTCTTTTAAGTGATTCAAAATCTATTCTACTACAAACAATGCCTACTACCCCACTCGAGCTTGGTGAAAATTTTCCAAGCTTTTCACAGCTAAAGAAGGCAGTTCAGGATTGGTCTGTTGCGGATAAGTTTGCCTTTCGTATGCATCTGAAGGATAAAGATCGAGCCGATTACCAATGCAAACTTTCAACACTACATCCCACACGAGCACTTGAGAATGCAATTGTATACAATTGGAGAGTTTTTGCAAGTCAAACAAGAACAGGAGATATTAAAATTAGCCGCCTGATCTCAGAACACAATTGTCTTGGAGCAGCAATTCCGCTTCGCTCAACCTGCAATACCCAGTCCTGGCTTACTCGACAGATTCCTAAGCACTTAGTTAGTACACGAAAGACTACACCTCGAGAACTTATTGACATGGTTCAGCTTTATTATAATGAAGAGGTCAGCTATCAGGCTGCACATCGGGCATGTGCAAAACTCAGCAACAATACAGTCGACTATGAGCGTTATAGTTACCGACAACTACCAGCCTACTTAGCACGTATTCAAGAGGCCAATTCCTGGGCATATTTAAGACTAGATATGATACCAACAGGGGAGATTGATCCTTCAAGCCAACAGCAGCTCTTGCAATTTCGACGTGTTTTCCTATGTCCTGCTGTAGCACAACTCTCCTTTCAGCAATGTCGACAATTTGTTGCAGTTGATGGAATATACTGCAAAGCCCGCTATATTCAAACTCTCCTCCTCGCGGTATCGATTGATGCCAATGGTCATATTGTTCTTCTTGCATGGGCTATTGATGAAGGAGAAAATAGCGACTCTTGGACCTGGTTTCTAAATCATCTAAAGCATGCGATACCACAAATCATGACTGCAACGATTATGAGTGATCGTGATAAGGGCTTGATTAATGGAAAGGATATCCTTGGTGAAGGAATAGTTCAGGCTGACTGCTGTTTTCATATATGCCAAAACTTTAAGGCTAATTTTGGAACCCCGCTCACCGAGCAACACTTTTGGAGAATTGCCAATGCCCGATCTGAGGCCGTCTATACAACAAGGTTACTGGACCTAGATGCACAGAGATCTGAGGCGGCCAATTACCTTCGTGGAATTGATACATGGCTCTGGGTAACTGCATTCTTTCCTGGTAAAAGATATAGTCACAATACTTCAAATATTGTTGAATCATATAATAAAAGTCTACAATTAGAGCGCGAGCTCTCAATTTTAGACTTGTTGAATGAGATTTGGCATTCTTCGATGTCTGTTCGTTTTAAGTGGCTCCAGCAGGCTGAAACAGCTTTAAACGGATATCCCTTTACTACTATATGTCGAACCGAGGCCGAAACGAGTCGACTATGGGCACAAAGTAATCGGGTCCGTGTTTCAACCGCTACTGAAGCTGAAGTAGTCCAATGGGTCCCCGGAGCTGATGATCATATGGAAAAAATCTATATTGTCAATTGTATTCTATTTTCTCCTCCTTTATAACTTTAAAGACGACAAATGCTAATTGTTTTTCTCTTTAGTGCTCACAAAATCATGTACTTGTACAAGATATCAGGAGAATGAAGTTCCCTGTTCACATGCTTATGCATTTCTTCTTCATTTAGACAAGACTCCGATTGACTATTTTCCCTCGACCTTGTCCATTTCAACATGGCGGCAGACATATTTGGAAAATTGGAAGCCAGTGAATCTTGAGAATTTAGCAGATAGTGCAATCAGTCCTCCAACCACACGGCGGCTACCAGGTCGCCCTAAGAAGAAACGTGCTCAACGTGGAGAGCGTGGTCTTGCAGCTCTACAGTATGCTCGACGTATGCATGGGGACGTAGTAGTTGAGGATCGCCGTCAACGATGTAGAAATTGTGGTAATCTGGGTGGGCATAATGCAAGAACCTGTACTTTCCAAGCCGAATAGTATCTTTTTTTAATTTCTCTTTCTCCTTTAATCGTACTTATTTTTTTCTATTTTTTTCTCTTTCTGCTTTCATATCCTCTATTTCCATTTACAGTTTATTGATCTAATTATTAATTAGCGCCTGGCAAAAGGGTCTTTGATTTAATTTTGTTTCTATTTTTAATTGGTTTTAGGTGTTTTGACCGTTGTCTTTAAAAATTGTGGTATCGGGGATAAAAGTACCATGTTTCACTCATATTTCATGGTATATGAAAGGTTTTCCCTAAAGTTTGTGGCTGAAGCGAACATCCGATCGGTCAGTGGGGGTGGAGTGACGCATAAACTGGTGAGAACTGCCAAGGCGGTAGTAGGTTGAAATAATAAGCGGTGGTCAAAATAAGAACCCTGAAAGGATTACTTCTGGCTACACAAAGAGTCAGCTTGTGTCATCTTATTGCGACTTCGAGAGGAATCTGCTAGGGCGGGGAGACTGAGAGCAATGATAAGCGCTTCGAGGTTATTTTCGAGGTTATTGGGGGCAGTGTTGCAAAGAAGGCCTTTGATGATCGAACCCGGGGGGTTAGAAGGGGGGGGGGTTGAATCGGGGCTTCTGAAAATGGGGATTGAAGGGGGGGGTTCTTTAATGTCTTAGTAAGCAAAAATAC
>Ga0307517_10001324_pt1 | contig 41612 bp, 27 predicted proteins | sample 23_EM_MG_FD_194515 | JGI IMG/M metagenome (GOLD analysis project Ga0307517, IMG submission 194515) | Populus trichocarpa ectomycorrhiza microbial communities from riparian zone in the Pacific Northwest, United States - 23_EM | ecosystem: Host-associated > Plants > Roots > Unclassified | place...
GCCCGGCCAGGCCAGGCTCAGGCTTAACCAGGCCTGCAGGCTCGGGCCAGGCTAGATCCGAGAGAATTTCGACAGGCCGGGCCCGGCTTTACCGAAGCCTGGCCGGCCTGGCCCGTTGGGAACACTGGTCTCTCCTATCTTCGTTTCACCTCCCCATCCACACAACACCATCGAACATCCCCGAAACTCATTCCCTGATTCTCTTCTTCCAGCTTCGTTCTCTTATACAGGTTCCCTCATCATCCATAATCCGTTACACTCCTGACACCGTCTTCTGTTTCCTAACCATCATAGTGCGACACCTTTGCGTTCCAACTCCTAGCAAACCCTAATCTCTAACCTCCGGTCGCCCCTAGTGCCGGTCCCTCAAATATCCCAAACATTTCTGCTTCGTCTAGCTCCTGAACCAAACATCCGATTGCACTTCTGATACCTTACTACACAATCGTACAACCATCATCAAATCGAATTCTTCTCAACCGTGTACCACTAGTGCTCCTACTATATCCAAGATATGGGACCTTCGTGAAATTTCAACACAAACGACCTCCCCCGCAAGGTATCATAGGGAAAATGTTATTTTCGGGACATCGGGGTTCGAATAATATAGTGCGTGGGCAAAATCAACCAAGCACCGAAGATTGATAACAACACAACACTCCCCATCACCCTGCAGTTTCAACATCATCTAAAGAAATTTCTTCAGATCAAATATTAGTTTCTACTATCTATTCTGCTGTGAATGTAGATTTTCAATTTGTTTTTTTGGGTCCCCATTATTATGAGGTTAGTGGGGGAGTGTGGCTGTCATGGCCGTAGTTTTTCATATTAGTTGATGCGGGATTAATTTTGTCAAAGCACGATACTAAATTACATGGTACAGTTCCTTTTTGGTCAAGTCCCCGATTTATCTGCGAATACAGAAAAATCCCATCAAGTACTGAAGGGTATGGGCTAGAAACCCTTCATAACGAAAGAAGCTTCACTCTCCCCATAATAAACAAATAAACAATAGAAACTCTCGCATAGCACTTTTAAACTCCTTTAATGTTAAAATCTAATCATCATAATCTCAAAATAGACCCTCTGATAAAAGGAAAAACCGCATCCTAACAGGCGAGTTTGTCGTTGGCCTCACGATGAAAGAAGAAGCCCTTCCAACTAGCTTCCCCTCCGCTTAGTTCGGCCTTCGCAGGGCCTACTCCCTCCTTATATTGAACAGTTTGGGTCCTCCCCTTGCCTCTCTTATTCCAAGGCCTGGCACTCGGTTAAGATATGTTTGTACCACTACATAGAAGGAAAATGCAGCACCCCACAGCAACATGAGTGGTGGATAGCGTGCAACTTTGCTTTCTTCCCTCTCGGCTTTCTAGACGTGGTCAAGACGGGGGTGTATATGAAAACATAAAAAATGCATCCTTATCCTTCTACAGATCACTTACGTCTGCTTCCTCTTATGCACCCAACCCCATGCCTACCCCGGCGATAACGAAAGAAACATCCCGCCTAATCCCTTAACAACGGGGTGCATGGGGAGAGCTTCCACTCTCGCGCTTTCGGTTCAAATGCCAGGCCATTGTGATGGTATCATAACTCTACAAGCAGGATGCTGTACCAGAGGAACCGATGAGCGCAGGTGAGAGGAAGTGCGCATAGTATGGAGGAACACTGAAGTCTGGACGTGTGTGGGCACAATAGGGTGTGAACAGTGTTCCCAGCGGTCCAGTTCGTCCGTCTTTAGGGTAGGACGGGACGGACCACGGCTCATGCCCCGTCTCTTTGAGAAGGTGAGGGCAGGGCGGACGGTAGGAGTATATAGTCCGATAGCCTGGACCTCCGGTGCTCACCCAAATTGAAATCATGCTCTTCAGAACCAAAGATTATAACATCATGAGACATCACTCGTGCCGTTACCGGCCTTCCACCAGCATCCCCTGCCGTCTCCCACCACTCTCGACTGTCCCTCACAGTCCCCCGGCCCCCGCCATCGTCCTCCGCCGTCTCCCCTCGGTCCTATCGTCTCATTGGGGAAGTTGTTGAAATCACCAACGATCACTCGGCACTGAAGAATGCTCCTCTTGTACAATTCCGATCTTGTCGCCCTTTAGCTAGTTGCTCCTCTTGTCATTTATTAAGAATCAAAGTGGAGGAACAGACATGCCTAGTTAGTATATTATTCATGAGTATCCCATACGTGACCGGGAATCACCGGAGAGCACAGCGGGGGATGAATCGGAATGCAGGAGGCAATGAGGACTGTAAACCATTGTTCTATAAGCATCTCCGGAAATATTTCCGCAGCTGCTGAAGTCCGGGGAGGATCTTTGTGTTGCAACATACATCTCGAGGTACTCTCACCAATCTTTTTGTCGGCCTCCGTACTTTCTTGAATTTATGCTGCATTATGATGCTTGCTCTTGTTCCTGTAATACACACTGCTGTGCCGCGTATGCGCTTCCTACACCCAAATTATTTCCCTGTGTTTGCTTTTATACATAGTGCCTCTGCTTCCTTCTCCTCTCCCCCTTTCCTTTTTCTGAATGACAACCTTTTCTTCTCTAAAAAGCCAATTCGCAACACTTTGTATTATCTATACAATGTAGTGGCACTTCTACGACTGCTAAAACTTATATTTTCGCTAGCTAGAGCAGTCGTCTTGAGATATGAAGGGCGTTAGAAACAGTTTGCTCAATTCGGTAGTCTTTAGCATGCTGCTCAAACACAGACCATCACAGGAAAATCGAAGCATATCGCGGTAATTTACCTGGAATTTTGGCTAGGCTGGTAGTGTTTATTTGCTGTATTCCGTCCCCGGAGCTTTCCTTTACCTAGGGCACCCTAACTGGCCCCATGAATGCTCCATTGTCGGGAGGCGGGAGGGCAAGCATGAAAGAGGGACTCGGTGGAATAGACACGATTAGATCCTCAAGATAGTGGGATTTTTTTTTTTTTTTTCATTCTACGGTAAATATAAGACACAAGAGGAGACATCCCCAGAGAGAATCCCGCCACAACGCTACACTCCAATTTCCAAACCAAGTCCTTTCTATTATCGAGCAGGTGAATGGAAAAGCACTGAAATGGTGGGGGGCGGGCTTATCTTAAAAAAATTCTAAATTTAATCCATGAAATGCCGGAAAAAAGGAAAGAGAAATTACATTAAGGAGGGTGCTTCCTGGATATATCTCCGTCCTGATGGCATAGACTCTACCGGCTCACTTGTCATTTTGGGTAAAAACAAAATTTAATGATGATGTCCGCAAGACGGTCCCATCGTCCTGGGGAATTGAGCGGGGATCGGAGGCGGGGATAGTGAGTAATAGCTGTAAAGTGTCTCCTAATGTTGCAAACGGGGTGAGTGGCTAGGCTAGCACGCACCATGGGGAGGGGGCAGGTTTTATATCTAAAGTGCCCGATACTACGCTGGAAGCTGCATCCTTTTGGGCCTCGAGTAGTTCTGCAACCCCGGAACGCCCATTTTGGGCGGCCCACCAGGATGGTGTTCGGCCATTATTATCAGGCCTATTAGGGTTGACCTCATTCTGTTTCAACAGCAGCTCCACTGCTCCATAGCCCCCGTTCCAGGAGGAGGCCCACGAGAGAGGTGTTCTGCCTCCATTGTCAGGTCTATCGGGGCTAACGTCTTCCCGTTCCAACAGCAGCTCCACCACTTTATCACACCCATATTGAGCGGCCCATGATAGAGGCGTTTGGCCATTGTTATCTAGCCTATCGGGGCTAACGTTTCCCCGCTCCAAAAGTAGTTCCACTACTCCATCAGATCCATTCTTGGCGGCCAATGATAGAGGTGTTTGTCCATTGATGTCTGGCTGATCGGGGTTAACGTCTTCCCGTTCCAAAAGTAGTTCAACTACTCTATTGCACCCATAGCTGGCCGCCCATGATAGAGGCGTTTGTCCATTGATGTCTGGCTGATCGGGGCTAACGTCTTCCCGTTCCAACAGCAGCTCCACTACTCCATAGCCCCCGTTCCAGGAGGAGGCCCACGAGAGAGGTGTTCGGCCATCATTCCCCGGCATATCAGGGCTAACGTCTTCTCGATCCAACAGCTGCTTCACTACTCCATCATGCCCATTCCTGGTGGCCCACAAGAGTAGCGTTTGGCCACCTTCATCCGGCCTATTTGGGTCAACCTCTTTCCGCCTCACAAGCAGCTCCACTATTCCAACACAGCCATTCCTAGTTGCCCACAAGAGTAGCGTTTGGCCATCGTTATCTGGCCTATTTGGGTTGACGTCTTCCCGTTCTAGCAGCAGCTTCACTACCCCATCATGCCTGTTCTTAGCGGCCCACCAGAGCACAGATTGGTAACCGTTTTCTGGTCTACCGGGGTCAACCTCTTCCCGCCCCAAAAGTAGCTCTACTACTGCAACACGATCATTCCGAGTGGCCCAGGAGAGCAGCGTTTGGCCATCATTATCTGACCTATTTGGGTTAACGTCTTTCCTTTCCAACAACAACTTTACTACTCCAACACGGCCATTCCGGGCGGCCCACAATAAAGGCGTTCGGCCAAGCTTATCCGGCCTATCGGGGCTAACGTCTTCCTGTTCTAAGAGGAGCTCCACTACCTTATCACCCCCCTGTTCCGCCGCCCGAGACAGAGGTGTTCGGCCACAATCGTCTTGTCTATCGGGACTAACTTCCCTCCTTCCCAAGAGCAGCTTCACTACGCCGTCACGCCCATTCTCGGCGGCCAAGGATAGTAGAGTCCGGCCATCCCTGTGTCGCCAATTGGGGTTAACCTCTCTCCGTCCCAACAGCAGATTCACTACTCCAACATGCCCATTCCTGGCGGCCAAGGCGAGGGGTGTTCGGCGATAATTGTCTGATTTATCTGGGTTTAAATATCTCTTCCCAAAAAGTAGCCGCATTGCTCGTGGAGTTCCGCGCCAGTGTCCCATGCTCCCAGGATTGACAAATAGCGGACCAAGAAATAGATTAACCACCCCTTCGTACCCACCTCTAGCAGCCCAAGAGAATGCAGTTTGTCCAGATTGGGTGTCCCGCATATGGGGCCGAGTTTCCTTCTGTTCCAAGAGTACTTTCGCCACCTCTTCACGACCATACCTCGCCGCCCACATCAGTGGTGTTAGGCCCGAGCTATCTCGCTCGTTCAGACACCATCTTTTCGTTCGTATCAAATCAATTGCGACTTCGGCAATGCCGAAATACGAAACATAGTGTAATGCAGAAAATGGCTTTTTGTTTTTAAAGCGCCGCTCGTCGGCTGACTTCGCGAGTAATTCGGCAGCTATGTGATTATCATATTGATCAAGGAGTTTCAGAGCAAGGTCTCTGGAGGGACCTGAGAACTTCATTCGCATGTGGGTTCCCCAATTCAAAGCGGAATATTCCAGGAAGGGTATGACTCGGGAGTCATAGGCAGAGCTGGCCGAAAGGTGCTTAATGGTCTGAAAGTTGAGATATGTCAAACATATCTCAGCGATTTTCGCGTGAGGGCTGTCAAACAAGTCGGCATGACGAGAAAGATGCTCTTTAAGAGTGAAATGGATCAGCCTAATGATGGAGGACCCTTTATCGACCACTGCAAGTCCTTGACAACAGCTTAACAGTGTCCGGATCGAAGGCACATTTTTGGCATTAATGTCCGCTGATCCTGCCTCGACCGCTAGGGCGTGGCAAATCTCATCCACGTTCAACGGCCGCCGAGAATGCGAAATCCACATCAGAGCCTCCATCCCGAGTCTTGCTCTATCCCCTTCCTGTGCCTTTATCCGCTCTATGGTTGCACCGTATGCGCCTCCCAAACCCACGCCATCTGTCATTGCACGGAGCTTCTCTCGCCTTCGATGGAGTGTAGTTTCCTGCAGGATAGCCTTTATGTTTAGAGAAACCAGCAGGAATCTAGAGACAGGTCTATCGGCTCATAACCTAATATAATTTTGCCCGTACCCCCGCGCCTTACATTTCTGAAACCGTTGCGGGAATTGTCTCCACGATCTCCTCCTCCAAGTTCTCATCCATCGCGTCCGGTATTGTATCCTCCTTTAGTTTTGCGCGGAGGAATCGAATGATATCATCTCTAGTTGGTGTAGTGGATATAGCTACTGCCATTCGGAGATGCTTCTCCAATTCATCCTGGATATGGGATCTTCCCGCCAGAAAAATCCGAGTATTTAGGGACTTGCGTAGAATTTTCTTTAGTGACACAAACAACTTTGCACGATACTCTGCGACGCATTCGTCTATAGCATCAATGCATATGAAGGTGCGTCGTGAAGTTGAGAGATCCTGTAACATCTCTACAACTTGGTCGAGCCCTAATCGCCGGCCCCCGGCGGCCTTCTGGTCCCGAAAGCCCTGGACGATCTTAGCCGGAATCCTTTCGAGTCCTTGAACGAGTTGTCTCAGAAGGGAACTTAGAACTGCCGTTGGGGATTGCTCCTTCTGGGCAGCAAAGTCGAAGTAGAAGCACACAACTGTAGCATTTCGTCCCATTGCCCAATCGCATATCCTATCTATTACCAAGGAGCTAGAATCACAGTTTCTTAGCAGCACCTTGCTTAAGGGAAGACGTGTTCCCTTACGTGATGTACGTCTTGCCCACCCCCGGATCTCCATGGCAAAACAAGGCTGAATTATCAGATTCCCCGCCGGGGGCATTGAACCAACGCCTGTACTCCGGTGTTCGTAAGAGCCAGTCCCCCACATGCTCGATCCGGTGAGCTCTAATATTATCATGTCGTATCCAGGACTCCAATGGAGATAACCATGCGAGGATCTCAGCCTGCTCGTCTGCGCCAATGATAATGTAATTCACTTCCACCTTATTGAAAGAGTTGATGTTGCCAGAGGCATAGTTGCTATTTTCGCCGGTCCTTAATTGTGACATTTCTCTTTTTCGTCGCTATCTGGGAGGTGGTATTTGAAGAGTATTTAGAGAATGGGCTCTTGAGTAAGGTAAATTTAATCGATAGAGATCCGGAGGCTGAAGAAGAAAAGAGAGGCCATTATATTCTAGCATGTTATGCAGTCAGTTTTATGATTTGCCTTCAACCATTGCTTTTCCGGTACAACACAAGCACAAACTATTCAATCCAATCCACCATTTAGTGGAAAAAAAAGGTCCCTGTCGAAATACAGGTATTAAGATTGAAAACACTATGACCCCACGTCTATAGCTTCAGCGAACATTTATGACAGTCAAGTCTGGGAAAAAAAGAGAGACTAAAACGCAGCATGAATCCATGGAAATTATCAAACATGAGCTCCTGTATTTGCGCTATCACTATTTCACCAGCAGCGAGTTTTACTGTGTTATCATCCGAATAATTAGCATTAGCTTAGTGCAGTATCTCCCCCGGAACAGTCTTGGGGATAGAAGGGGGGGGGCACTGAGGCATGGTTTAGCTGGGATGTTGGTTAGGCAAGGCAACAGCGCCTGCTGTGCATTCTGTGGCGTTTTTCTACTCCAAGGCGGAAGCGCTCTGATCGGTTAGCACTCCACAAATCGCCGGATTTGAGAGATGGGGTATCCCAGGGTCTCTGGCGAGAAATTCTCAATGCAGCTGGTGACCCGTGCTTAGCTCAAGAACTACCAGTAAGAAATAGCTCTTCCCCAGTGAGTGCAATGCCCAATCAGCGAGATGGGGGCCGGGAATCTCTTTGCTCCTTTTCGCGAAGAAGGAAGCAGTTACACATAAAGTATTATCTAGCTTTATTCGCACGCATTGCCGCTAGTAACGTTGAAATAAGAGTTCTTCTTTGTGATCTGTCTCAAATTCGCAATAAGACGCCGTCGCATAGCCCTTTATAGCAAAAACCAGGCTCATATCGATTTATTCCCAGCTGTATTAAATGTTTGCCTCAGCCCCTACTTTATTTCAACGTACAAGTGCCATGGGGGATGTTTTCGCACACACCACTTTGTGACCTCACCAATTTTTACCAATTTTTACCAATCTTTTGCTGGTAAACCACTTTGGTGTGTCCGAAAACATCACCCATGGCACTTGTACTAGCGGCATGCGAATAGCCCAAATAATGCGGTGTCCTAAGAATGTGTTATATCAGTACCTTTTAAAGTAGTGTTGTCCATATATTTCACAAGAATTCTTGTGCTTGCCAATTATTTGAAAAAGACTGGAAAAGCGGCCCGTCCGGCCAGCCGTAGCAGATAACGAGATTCGTATAACATCTAGTAGGAGGAGGATGCATTTCATACCCCTTTGCTCCGAGGTATTATACGCTGAAGCTTGCTCTATGGCAGTGTTCTCACCCGCTCAGTCCGTCCGTCTTTAGGGTATGGCGGGAGGGGCTACGGCTCATAGTCCGTCTTTTTGGGGGCGCCAGGACGGACTACGCCCGGGAAGGTGAGGACCTGGCCGACTACAGGGGATTATAGTCCTAGCACTTGGACCTCGAATGCTAGCCCAAATTGAAATCATGCACTTCCGAAGGAATCTTTAAAAAACATCATAAGACATCACTCGTGCTGTCCCCGGGCGTCCCTGTAGCAACGCGCAATCGTTTCAACTGAGAAGTAATGATAGCTCAATTAAGATCATTGATTACCGCCAACTACTACAAGAATGATAGTAAAGATATAAGAAAGTTATATAGTGTGGTGGTTTGGTTCCGCTTCACCAAGCTTCCACTGCCACCAAACTTCCGCAACAAAGAACAAAGGTATTGAAAGAAAGTATATAGGAACAAAAGGAATAATAAAGAAAGTGTAAAGAAAACAAAATTTGTACTCAGCTTGAGAACAATATAGAAACTTAGAAGAAGCATTTGAGAGGAGAAAGAAACCTTATACTAACAGTCCCTGTTGAAAATCTCGTAGGTGAGGAGAACGAAAAAGAACTGAATACACTTGTAGAATAATAATCAAGATTGTTCGTTGTCACTTGGGTACCAGACCATGGTACTTATACCTCAGAGAGGTATCTAGATACAGGACTAATGAGCGAGCTCCCACTATGCCTAACCAGGCGTGCTTCCATCACATTGAAGCCATTATTCCAACACTCCCGCACTTCAATGATTTCCTTGTAAATAAAGGAAACAAAAAGGAAGGAAAGACGAGAAGGAGAGAATACAAGAAGGGAAGAATACAGAACTCATAGCCTCATTAAAAACCCATTATCCACTGCAAAACCCTGTGGGAAAAAAGCTCTTTGGATAGGGGAAAAGAGTGCTACACAGGAGAATGACAGAATAAGAAAATAAAAGAAGCCATATAGTAGTATTCTTCTAGGATGCCCATTCCCGTAGTCCCATATGGTGTAGATGAGGCCAGAATGTTGTGGCCGGCAAGGGCTTGGTCATGATATCAGCAAGGTTGTTGTTGGTGGAGACATGCTGGAGGTTAAAGTTTTTTCTTCTATTTTGATATCATGGGATCTCTCAATAAGCAGAGGCCAGAGTCTGGATTAGCGTACCGGTTAGCGTGCTGCTGGTCGCGAATTTTACTCTCTCAGACCGCCCAAGGGATAATTATGGAGGTCCACCACTTTCGTATCGGTTGATGGTGGCGGCAGGGTAACTTGGGCTACCGTCTCCGGCTGACTTGCTTTGCTCTACCACCTAGAAGGCTAAGTTTATACAAGACAGAACAAGGCCTCTGCGGCCTTCTCGGTATTCTTTCTTTGGCATGTGCTGGTATGTTGTGTTGCTGGCATTTATGTTGGATTCTAACCTTCAGTACTGCTGTGTTGGGCTCATTGTTTTTTTCCCCCGCGATGGTTGCGTTGCACGGAAACTCATCCATTTTTGTTCTCCGATGTAACTTAGGATATTCGCCCTCTCCTCTCACCGTTCCCTCCCTTCATCATAATTTAGCCGAGCCGGTACCAATACATTCCAATGTCCATTCACACCGCCTCCCTTCATCCCTATGCTGCAACACAGGCATTCAATCTACACTAGTTAACCCAACCATCCGGTACGCTACCCCGCTGTGCCAGAATTGACACTATCATAATTTATGTCTACCGCACTGTTAAATACGGAAGAAAAAAACTAGCACCACATAACTATAAAATCCGATGTCGAGTATTACCCCTTTTTGCCACGGCCATGTAGAGTTGAGGTAATCCGGTCATAACAATGAGGGTTATAGTACTGTGCGTACTAGTTAACCGTTGTCATATGAGGGAAGAAGGAAAAGAAAAGGATATAAGTTACGGGCAAAACGAAGATTAAAAGTGGGAGCTTAGATAAACCAAAGCTGCCCCGTTGGTCTTCATATTGGTGGCTACCACACTAAAGTACTTTTCTATTTACTTTGCTAAACCATAGACTTCAATATTACACAGGCTTTCTTCGCGGATGCCTACTATGCTTTACAACCTTGCCGAGCATAATACCAAGAGGGGTAGTTCCTGGTTCCATAGAATCCAGTGAGTTACTAGGTTGTGGGAAGAGCTCTCCGGACTGCATCAACATCACGAAAGAATATGCTGCTATACTTTAAACCAGATGATATGCGAGGTTTTGAACCCATTCATTGACAACTATCTGAATCGATGTGTGTGTAGATATACGGGGCTTGGATATTACATCACAGGGGCTCTAGGGGTGTTAATTCACCGCAGGGACGGATTTGCGTAGCCGCGGGACGGAGGGTGCGGCGTTTCCCGCCACCAGTGTCTTAAACCTACTCGCCGGGTTACTAACAAAACCCCGGGCGGAATCGGTTACGCTGTCCTAAAGTAAGTTATCCATGGGGTTCCACAGAGACCCCTCTTTTCTTCAGCTCCCAGTGATTCCATCAACCGGCCAATTTCATCACCTATTCTCTACCAGTTTCTCAATATGTCACAATATCGCTTTTTTTTTCATAACAATACCAACTCCTTCAATACTACAAGCATCTTTCATAATGTGTGGAACCACTATACTATTCCTGATGAGCGACCTCAAATCTTGACCTGGTTATCCCCACTACAACCTAAGCTACGGCATGAGGGAATTCAAGTCAGCCGGGTCGAAAATGTAGGGGAATGGGTCTTAGAGACCGAGACGTTCAAAAGCTGGTGCGCTAGTAGTGGGGAAAGTCGACCCGATAAGCCAGTTTTGTTTTGCTTTGGAGATCCAGGAGTTGGCAAGACTTTTATTAGGTATCAAGGACGAATCTCAATGGGTGGATACGTGCTAACAAGTCATAATGCTAGCTCATTGGTGATAGACAAGTTGGGGGATCAGGCCAGAATCCAGGAGGTCACGGTCGCATGCTTTTACTTTGACTTTGCGGTTCAAATGGAACAGTCCCCGGCAAGTATGCTGGGCGCCGTGCTCAGACAGGTTGTGGTCGGACTAGAAAAGCTCCCTGGGGAAATCGCACAAGCATATGGAGACGAGAAACATGTAATCGGTGGACGGGGACCACAGCTTACGGATATTGTGACGATGCTGGAGAATACAGCTCGCCTAAAGCGCACATTCATTTGTATCGATGCGTTAGATGAATGTGCGGCGGAATATCGAGCCGAGATTCTTGAATCGCTCAATCGGATTCTACAAAGGTCTCCGGGCACTCGGGTGTTTGTGACAGGAAGACCGCACATCGAGGCCGAGGTCAGAGAGCTTCTTTCTAGAAGAGTAATGGCGTTACAAATCACTCCTAGGAGAGATGATATCATCAGATATCTTCACCGCAGACTGGAGAAAGACACGAGGCCAGGGGCGATGGACCGCAGTCTGAAGGAGGACATCCTAAAGAAAATCCCGGAAGATGTTTCGGAAATGTAGGTAGACAACGACACTGGAGGAGCTACCTCAAGTTATCCGCTGACAGATAGATGTGTAGATTCCTGCTGGTCTCATTGAATATCGATGCGATCCTTCAAGGAACCACAATCAGTAGCCGGCGGCGAAAACTCAACACAATGGTGGATGGCTTGGGATTGGGAGGTGCTTATGGTGCGACGTTGGGCCGGATAAAGGAACAGGGTAAGGAGGAATCGAGGCTAGGCATGGCAGCATTAATGTGGATCTCTCACTCGGAGCGGCCCTTAAAGGTCCAAGAACTGTGTCATGCCCTAGGAGTTGAAATAGGAGCGGCGGATCTCGATGGCGACAATGCTCCTTCGATAGGGACACTACTAGCCTGTTGTCAAGGCCTGGTTGCCGTAGACAAGGAGACTTCCACGGTCCGGTTAATTCACTTTACACTTCAACAATACCTCCAGGCCCACCCTGAGCTTTTTAATGGAGCTCACGCAACAATAGCAGAGACCTGTTTAAGTTATCTGGATACTCATCAGGTCAGGGCTCTTTCGACCAATCCCTCTCCCGATCTCGAGGACACACCCTTTCTAGAATATTCTTCTCTCTATTGGGGGATGCACGCAAAAAGAGATCTTTCAGCCCGTGCGGAACAGCTTGCCCTAAAGCTATTTGAGGACAACAATAATCACATATCCATAAATCTCCTCTTGGACGCAGAGAAACCTTGGCTTCTCTTTCTTGGTCACGATAAATATCCCGGGTTCAGTAGTTTACATTGTGCGTCCTTCTTCGGGATTGTCAAAATGGTAGATGAATTGATAAAGGCTGAAGACTGCGATGTCAACAAAGCAGACTGCATAGGTATTACACCTCTGGTGTGGGCTACTTGGAACGGGCATGAGGAGGTGGTGAAGCTACTACTGGGGCGAGGCGATGTCAAACCCAACAGGCGGTGTGTTGGCGACCGAACTCCACTCTTGTGTGCTGCTTGGAGGGGGCACGAGGGGGTGGTGAAAATGCTGCTTGACCTGGAAGACATCCATCCCGACGAGCCGGAATTCCTCGGCCGAACGCCACTCTGGTGTGCTGCCGAGTATGGGCGCGAGGGAGTTGTGAAAATACTACTCGGACGGGACGACGTCAACCCCGACAAACCAGATAACGCTGGCCAAACACCACTCTGGTCTGCTGCCTTCAATGGACACGGGGGAGTGGTGAAAATACTACTTAGGAAGGACGAGGTCAACGCTGGCAAACCAGATAACGCCGGCCAAACACCACTCTGGTGTGCTGCTTGGTATGGGTACGAGGATATAGTGAAAATACTACTCAGAAGGGGGGACTTCAACCCTGACCAATCGGATAACTCTGGCCAAACACCGCTCTGGTGCGCTGCTCGAAATGGGCACGAGGGAGTGGTGAAAATACTACTCGGACTAAAAAACGTCAACCCCAACAAACCAAATAAGCACGGTCAAACGCCACTCCATTGTGCTGCTTTCTGGGGGCACGAGGGAGTGGTAAGGATACTACTGGGACGGGACGACGTGAACCCAGGCGGACCAGATGGAGGTGGCCAAACACCGCGCTCGTTGGCTGCTAGCTCTGGCCATGCCGGAGTGGTAGCTCTACTCTCGCCCCCAGCCAGTGTTCCCATCCGTCCGGGGCGGCCTAAGTGCAGGGCTGCCGTCTTTGGGCAGGACGGCGGGCCCTACAGGGTGAGACACTCTAGTTCAGAGCAGGGGGTGGACGGCCGAGGACTGCAGGGGACGGCAGGGGATGGCCGGAGACGGTGGGGGACGGGTGGGGACGGCCGGAAAAGGATGAGGACGGCCTGGGACGGTGGGGGACTACGGGAGACGGCAGGGGACCGCCGGGGGCCGCCGGGGACTGCAAGAGTGATGTCTCATGATGTGAAAAGAATTCGTTTGGAGGTGCATGATTTCGGCTTGGCTAGTGCAGGAGGTCCAAGCGCTGGGACTATGGTCCCCTATAGTCCGTCCGGTCGTCACCTTCCTGGGCGTAGTCCGTCTTAGTACCCCCAAAAAGACGGACTATGAGCCGTAGTCCGTCCCGTCCTCCCCCGAAGACGGACGGACTGGACGGTTGGGAACACTGCCCCCAGCATCTACCGCTCCCCGCACGACATAAGACTGAGGAGGCATTTTTCTCACAGCCCCCCACTACGGCTAGCCTGTATGCCATTTCCCCAAAGACCGCAATTGCTCTGTAAACATGCCCGCCCTGATCCCTGCCTCCTTCCTCTCTTCCTCTCCTGCCTCCCACAGTAGTTTTGAATACCAACTTGTCGCATTTTCCATCCCTCCTTTCTTTCCCGAGCAACCCCCCCCATTCATGTTATGCTATTATAATAGAGGTGGCGCATCTTGGAGCTTCAGTCATATTTACTTTTTTCTTCTGTTCTTGCTGTAAATATTCTTTGTTCATATATTTTTCATTAAATTCTATTCTTTTTCTAGAGTTGCTTTCCCCCCCTCCCTTCTAAATCACAAGCATAGGAGTCGTTTCAATACAAGTATAGAGACAAAATAATGATAAGTGGAAAATTTTCTCACGACCCGGGAGCTAGCTATCAGCTCTAGGATAGTGGTGATTGGTGCTCATAGACATGGTTTGATGGAAATCACTAAACCCGCACCACTCCCCCCTAGGTGAGCGCTCAAAGATGCGGTCGGGGGACAGCCCGTCTAGCATTGACACTATACCGAAGATTTTAGTAATAAGGTACAACACCGAAAAATGGTATCTTCCAACCCAAAGATCTAATACCAGGTAATGGTATCTTTTCCCTAAGGTCCATGCTTCAGAATGTGCTGGCTAATTCATTTAACCACGGTTAGAAAAAGCCACTCTAGATTGCCAATCTGCAGGCTAGGGAATTTTCAAACATGACTCGAAGAAGACGCTTTGGCTAGTATATGAGGAAGATTGCGTGCAGAGAGGGCTAGTAGGGAATAGAAAGTTGGATGCACAATATTTATCCGGGATACCGGCAGGTTGCGTATTTAACAATCATAATTGAAATTTCGTTTCCTCATCTACATCCCGTGGGCAAATCCACTCTTGCCCCCCCCCTCTTGTGTCTCCACCGCGGTCGGGGGTGGTATTTTATACCGGCCTAGTTCATAGTGTTTTGTACCTTACGGGAAGCCATAGTCCCGTGCTGTACCGGAAAGTGTTAGGCCGAATGCTTGGAACACTAGCCGTTTAAACCTGATGGAAAAGTGAAGGCATCTTTGCTACTCGGGATCAATCGATTCTCCTTAACATCAACAGTGCCGGAACAAAAGCAGGATATGTGCATCCCACTTTAGCGATGTCAAAAATCAGTCTGGGTACTGTGGGGCGGACAGGCAAGTTTACAGAGGGTGGGCGTTTTCAAGTGTTCTTGATTCTTTTCTAACACGTGGATAGCCAGTGAGTTTAGCTAGCGGGGACATGGTGGCCATAGCGGGGATAGGGCTGATAAGGGGTTGTAGTTAGCTGCTAGAGAAAGAAGTGATTCCCCCCCCCCCCCTTGCAAGCTCCGCCCCTCCGCCCTCCTTACTCTTGGGCTCCCGGATGTGTGAACGATATATACCCTCCTGGGAGTACTCTTCCCTTTTCTTCGATCTCGATGTTTCCCCCTTTCCCATCATTTCACTTACCTAGGTATTTTTCTACGACTCTCCCGGACCACAATAAGGGTCCCGATTCGGCCTTTCAGCACCAAGCTCCATTCCAAGACTCGTATCCACAATAACTGTTAGACTTCCAACACCAAACTGGTGTTTTCCAATAAAATTGTTGCAAGACAGGATCGGAACTTGCACGAAGAAATGATAATTAAAAGTAGTGAAGATCTCTTATTGTGATAACGCTTCTCCATTGAATAATAAGGAGGACATATATCAGCTATATAGTACAGTGGTTGAGTTCAGCCATTACCACCGCTATCCCTCCACAAAGAAATTAAGGAAGAACAAAGTCTATCAAAGAAGTAACCTGAGAGGAACACAAGGAACAATGAAAGAATGCACACTAGGCTTCAACCAGTAGCGAGTATGGAAAACGTAAAGAGCTGAAAGAAGCATTTGAGATGAGAAAGAAACCATATTTGAGAGGAGCAAGAAACCATATTGGAACAAAAACTAGTTGAGTCAGGGCGAGTGATAGTCGGTGATGGTATTTTAGAGCAACAACAGGAAGGGTGGCGATATTTAAGTTACCTTCTCGGGGGTAATAGCGCTCAGCTGTAGCAGTGTGTGTCTACAGACCAAAGCATTTACAGGTTTCTTGTTTTGCACGGACTCTAATAGTCATAATAGTTTTGTCCACATTTTGTCACAGTGCGGTACAGTACAAAGTTCAGAGAGGATTTCTCAAGCGTTCTAAATTGGAAAAATAAAGTGATCCCGTTATGTTATAACAGGTGGCTCTGGGGGGACCTAAATTCGTGGAAATGGTTATTGTCGATATATTTAGTCGGGCAACCGGCGTTTCCGATCGCTTGAAACCCCCAGGACACTCTAAAATGTTACCCAGATGACACTCTCATTCAGAACTCAGCGGAGATTTGCTGGGCAGTTTCTGTTAGATATTCTTGTCACAGATTCTACTTCCTGAGTTAATGCCCTAAGCTCTGACAGAAGATTACCCATCATATTCCAGGATTCTTAGGTTTACTACTTAGGTTAGCTGTGGAAAGGTATGATAATTGGTTTCCCCGAATTTCCGCCTCGGCTGTTAGAATAATGGGAACACTATGACGGATGTACCGTAGTTGTAATAGCGGTGGTGTGGAGATCACTCCCGGATAATTCATGCGCTTGAGGGTAGCCCCGGGGAGGGCTTAACTGGAGTAACGGGAGTCTGAAAGTATGCAGCGGAGAGGAGTGTACAGCCCTGTTCAAACGAATGGAAGTCTGTTGGCGCAAGGCATGGTTTGCCTGCCATTACCGCAAACACTGCTACCTGGGCAACCGCCCTCCTTGACTAGCGATACTGGGAGAGATTGGAGTACCCCAAGCACCTCATATTCCGGCCAAAACGGGATATCGCCTACATAAACTAATTTCGGAGAAGCTGGGATAGGAGAAGCACTGCGGATAGTAGCTGTACCAATGCAGTTTGCTCCCTAATTAGAGATTTTGAGGCTTTTAAAGCAAGAGATGGTAATAAGAATGGGGCAGCAAGGAGTAAGTACTTTCTGCAATAGCTCCTGCGTCGTTTTCTTCTTCCTTCTTCCACTCTTTCTTCCTCTTCCTCTTCTACTGTATGCAGTTGCTGTGTGGGTTTGGTGTGGAGGGCCTAGGCGGAGGGTCTTTGCCTGGGGGGAAAATATCATATCATAAAATTATCATATCATACCTCGAACCTTTATCAAACCCCAACACCTAAAATATGGGAACGTATTTTCTGTTGGAAATGGTCAATTGCTGCTCACCATATTAACCCCGGCCGCATATCAGTCCGGCGGCCCCGCACCTATCCTACCTCGATATCGTTCAGACAAAGAACTATCTGACATGCGCGCTGGATCAATACATCCATCGGAAGGAAAGCGAACACCCGGAAGCATATCTTGTCCAGCAAACTCAGCATCGGCACAGCGTGCACTCGACAAACCTCCGGGGAGGCACTTGCGATCGGTGAGAACGACTCGAATGCGAGTAGGCTATGGAGCCTGGAAGAGTTTTCTTTGTTTTTTCCTTTGTTAGCATGATTGTTTTTCACGGGAGAAAAGGGAGACCTGCGTAGAAGAGGGGGGCGAGCATGGAAGGTCTGGGGGCCGGCATGGAAACGGCAGTATGCGTGGAAGAGCATGGATCAGTATGACGATCGATGGGAGGATTGGACTCCGTGGGTGGAAGGAAGATATTGTTGTTTTTCCTATATACTTTTGTTTTCGCCGTTAGTTATGTTAGTATCATCGAGCATAGTGAGAGAGTGTGTGTTGTTGTTGAAGAGAAAATTTCCCCCGCTTCAGTGTGCGATCGTGTTACCTTTTGCCTTGGCATTTTTTCGTTTCGTTTCACTACCGATCACTCGTCGCCGTTATTCGCTGTTCAACCATAGTCGATTTGTAAAATTTTCGAACCCCCGGTGTATAGGGAGTGTTTAGAGTAATTATTTTTTCGTTTTTGGCTATTTTTTTATATTATTGCAAAGTATTATGATTTTCCAACACCACCCGAAGGGATTTCTCCAGATAAATTTCTACTATGTATTCAACTATGTATTTACAATTTTAATCTGTATTTTTTTTTGATTTACATGATTGTGGGTTGGTGAGGCAGTATGGTTGTCATGGGTGAAAATTTTCCTGTCGCTGAGTCCCTGGAACAATATCTTCGGATATGGTGTGACATTTTCCCTTTTCCCCTCCTCACTCCCTAGCATCGTAGTTTAGAAGCACCGGCAACAGTGCCTTTCAGATTCCGCCCATATTTTGCCTCCCTTCCCTCCTTCATCCCTAGGCTGCAACACCGGCATCCAATACATTCCCATCAGTCTATCTAGCATTGCCAACAACCTCCGCCTGCCTAGGAGTAACACGGTACGTCACTGTGCCATACAAGGATTCATACTATTAGATTACCTACCGCAAAAACTAGAATAATTGGACCCTGTGCTATGTAGTCCGAAATTTCCTCCTCCGGAAAAGGGGGGGGGAATACACCAAACAACACGCCCCCTGAGGCAAAAGGAAAATTAAAAAAACACAGACCTTACTAGGGGAGGCAGATCCAACGTCCTAGCTCCTGGTCTAATTATTCGAGTTTTTACGGTATAGGGCATGCAGTTCTGCGGTTATGCGGATATGCAGTCGCACGGATATGAGGTACTCGAGTATGAGGATAGGCATATATGTGGCCAGGAGATATACCGCTATTGGCCATATGGTGTTATGGGTGCACAGCGACTAGACACTTATTAGAGAAGTAGGTTGCTGCTTTCATATCCTATGCCGCTATCCATAGGGTACTGGTTTTTGGTTTTGTTGATACCCATTTCTATTAGGCATTAAGTATTCAATATTCAATTTGGCTTCATGATGTTTCTTTTATACCCTTTGTCATCAGACATACAGGAGTTGGCACATTGGCAGGGGATAAGCTTTAGTGACGGAAGATCATGGAATGTCAAGATGGTTCTAGATCACTTGAGATACTGTGGGTTTTGTCTACTTAGTATGTTTATTTAGAGTTTGTTGAGTTTCGGGAGTTTGGCGTTTTTTTTTTTTGGCTGGGAGATATATATCTCCTCGCTAGCAGATTGGTCTTCCATGCTCCGCTACGCTCTGAGCCTCTTGTAATTGCGCTTTTGTTCCCCCCACCCCGCGCCCCCACCCGCAGGCGCCACCCGATACTTTGTTTTAAACTAGAGTATGTCTAAAGTGTGGCGCGACGTCGAAAAAAAGGGTACATCGCGCCACAAAATCTGATGCCGGGTAATGATGTTCTTGAATAGTTCATGTCGGGTTGAGGTGATCCAGTCGTAGCAGTGAAGTTCACACGGGGGCAAAATAACTGTCATATGGGGGAAGAGGGAAGAGAAAGGAATACACCGGCAAAACGAAGATTAAAATATAGGAGATTAGATAAACTAACGGCTTCCGTTCAGTATTCATAGCAGATTTTAGTAACTTTCTGGCATATGCGTAGTTACTGGACTACCACTTTACTAAGCTATACATTTGAATTTTCCCCACGCTTCGTAATCGAGTCCGCACTATGCTTGGCAGCCTTGCTGAGTATTGAAAACAAAAGACCCCGGGTAGGTGTATCTACTCTGCGAAACGGGCGAAGTACTGTACGGGCAAACAACTGTCACTATCAAGAAATCACATCTAGAAACAGAAAACACACAAGTCACGATCAATTCAAATCCGTTAAGTTAATCCGCAAACCCTTTGCCCAAAGCCAACCCAGAGAACCGCAAAGAAGAGAAAGAAAAACAACCGAAAGAAAGCCTAACCTTACTGGTTGTCGGACTAACTAGGTACAGGAGATCCCCCTCTTGTTATCCGCTACCACAAATTTTCCTTTCTCGGTTCACAGTCTAAACGGTTCTCCGTTGTACTCGTACTGTGGTGCCGTCGTTGTCTCAGTGGGGAGAAAGCGCGAGAGAAGTGAAGGATCGCAACCTTACGAAGAGCCCCCTGTCTGCCAAGACTAGGCAACTGCCACCCCCCTGTAGAAACATGACGCCTTCCCAAGCAAAGATCATGACCCGCTATCTAGGCTGCCAAAGTTATTCTAAAAAATCGCAAAGTGAGTAAAGCCAAATCTTTTCCATAACAGTATCAAGAAGCGCAGCGCCTAGCCTCACAGGATCTACTGTAGTGAGGCACTGTACGAGGCCGTTGGAAGAGTTTTTCCGGCTCGTGTCGGCCCCGCAAGGGAATATACCGCCATGCATTAAGTTAGATATGTCGGAGTTTCGACTAATTCATTAATATGGCCCCATGTACTTATTTATTACCAAGCTAAGCGACTCCGCCCAAGGGGCTCTAGGGTGTTTGCTCATTATAGCGAAGGATTCGTGTTGTACCGTAAGAGAACATTAGAAGGGGTGTGGCACTTCTGGCTGCTGCGACAGCTAACACAGCCAGAGTGTTGTTGACAACAAATTGGGCGGGGATTGATCGCTGTTGCCCATGAGGTTCCACAAGGACCCCACTTTTCCTCCGCCTCCAGGAATTCCAGTGCCGGTGGTCGCCTACCTCCATCGATCATCATCTACAATATTCAAAGCAGAAAAATAAGAGAAATGTCTCAATTATTCAGTAATAACACCAACTCTTGGAACACGACTGTTAATAACGTTACTGTTGCCGACGACCGATCTAATTTGCTAGCCTGGTTGTCCCCTCTGAATCCAAAGGTACGGCATCAGGATATTCGGAACCGCCGAGTTGAAGATGTAGGGGAATGGGTCTTCCAAACAGAAGAATTTAGAAGTTGGTACGCTGGTAGTGGGGGAAGCGAATCAGATAAGGCAGCCTTGTTTTGCTACGGGGATCCGGGAGTGGGCAAGACTTTTATCAGGTAGCAAGGACAAATCTTTATGGATGGGAGATGAAAGGCAAGTGCTGACAAGCTGCGATGTCAGCTCATTGGTGGTAGACAAGTTATGCGATCAGGCTAGAGGCAAGAGGGCCGCGGTTTCATGTTTTTATTTTGACTTTGCCGCCCAAAAGGAACAATCCCCCACAAGCATGATGGGCGCCCTACTAAAACAGGTGTTGAGCGGGCTAGAAGAGATACCCAAAGAAATAGCGCAAACATATGAAGACCACCAAAAGGTCATTGATGGGCGGGGGCCAAAGCTTCTCGATATTGTGAAAATGCTACAGACTGCCGCTTCCGAAAAACCAACTTTCATATGCATCGATGCCCTCGATGAATGTGTGGCTGGATACCGAGTTAAGATTCTTGATTCGCTTAATCAGATCCTCCAAAGGTCTCCAGGCACTCGGGTGTTCGTGACTGGAAGGCCGCAGATCCAAGCTGAGGTCGAGAAACGTCTTTCTGGAAGAGTAAGGGTTCTACGCATCAAACCGCGGAGACATGATATTATAGGTTATCTTCATACTAGACTGGATGAAGACACAAAGCCAGACGAGATGGACGATAGCCTGAAGGCAGACATCCTAAAGAAAATTCCCGAAGATGTTTCGGAAATGTACGTAGCAGCGACTACACCAGAGGAGTAACCTCAAGTTGTAGGTTTCCACTAAGTTAACAGAGACATATTTAGATTCTTGCTAGTCTCGCTAAATATCGATGCGATCCTTCAAGGAACCACAATCGGTCGTAGGCGCCAAAATCTTCACGCAATGACCGACGGCTTGGGATTAGAGGGTGTTTACGGTGAGACTTTGAGTCGGATAAAGGGACAGGGTGAGGAGGAATCGAGGCTCGGCATGGCCGCATTGATGTGGATCACTCATGCAGAGCGGCCCTTGAAGGTCCACGAACTGTGCCATGCCCTAGGAGTCGAAATAGGAGCGGCGGATCTCGATAGCGACAATGTTCCTGCGATAAGAACACTACTAGCCTGCTGTCAAGGACTTGTTGCAGTAGATAAGGAGGCTTCCAAGGTCCGGTTAATCCATTATACTCTTCAAGAGTACCTCCGGGGTCATCCCAATCTTTTTTGTAGAGCTCATGCGACAATGGCAGAGACCTGCTTGAGTTATCTGAATTCCCATCAAGTCAAAGCTCTTTCGGCCACCCCCTCTCCCGATCTCGGGGGCACACCCTTCCTAGAATATTCTTCTGTATATTGGGGAATGCACGCAAGAAGAGATCTTTCAGCCCGTGCAAAACAGCTTGCCCTGAACCTATTTGAGGACTACGGTAACCACATATCCATAAAACTCCTATTAGATGCAGAGAAATCGTGTCCCCCCCCCCTTGGCTGGCATAAACATCCCGGATTCAGTGGTTTACATTGTGCATCCTTCTTCGGGATTGTAAACATGGTAGCTGATTTGATAGATGTGGAAGGCTGTGATGTCAATCAAGCAGACTGCATAGGTGGTACACCTCTGATGTGGGCTGCTTGGAACGGGCATGAGGGGGTAGTAGAGCTACTACTAGGACAGGATGACGTCGACCCCAACAAACAGTGTTTCTGCGACCGAACACCACTCCTGTATGCTGCTTGGAGGGGGCACGAGGGGGTGGTGAGGACGCTGCTCGGACGGGAAGGCATCCACCCCGACGAGCCGGAATTTCTCGGTCGAACGCCACTCTGGTGTGCTGCAGAGTGGGGGCGTGCAGGAGTTGTGAAAATACTACTCGGACGAGACGACGTCAACGCCGACAAACCAGATAATCGTGGCCGAACACCGCTCTCTGTTACTGCTCAGTATGGGTATGAAAGAATAGCGACAATACTACTCGAACGGGACGATATCAATGCCGGCAAACCGGATATCTACGGCCAAACACCTCTGTGTTGTGCTTCTTTCAGTGGGCACGAGGGCGTGGCGAAAATGCTACTGAGGCGGGGCGACGTGAAGCCCGACGAACCAGATAAAGATGGCCGAGCTCCACTCTGGTTTGCTGCTTTCAAGAGACACGAAGGGGTGGTGAGGATACTACTAGGGCGGGACGACGTAAATCCTGACAGACCAGATAGACACGGCCAAACACCCCGTTTGTTGGCTACTAGTTCTGGCCACCCCGGAGTGGTTGCTCTACTATCTCCCCCACCATCTGCGGCTCCCGGCACCGCATAATACTGGGGAGGCATTGTTCCCCTCACTGCTCTCGAACAAGGATAACCTATATCCTATTCCCCAAAAAACTTCAACAGCTCCATAACCACGCCTGTCATGATCGCCACCCACCTCCTCTGATCCTCTCCCGCCCCCTCCCGTAGTTCAAGACACGGCACAACAGAAACTTCCGCCTTTCCCCTCTCTTGAGTAAGCCTACCAATTTCTATCGCATTAAGATAGGCCACACATCTTGGAACATCTGTTATATTTAATCTTTCTCCATTTGCTATCTATAAATCCTCTTTGCACATCTATTTTTCATTTATCCTTTTCCTAGAGTTCCTTTTTTCCTTTCCCCTCCCCTCTGAATCATGGCATGGGGGTTGTTTCCATACGAGTATAGAGAAAAAGTAATAAGTGGAGATTTTCTCACGACCCAAGTGCTAGCTGTTAACTATGGTAGCGCGGTCATTGGCAATTCAGTATGGACATAGTTTAATGAAGGTCATATTCACATACCACTTTCCCCCCAGTGCATGCTCGTGGATGTGGTTGACTTACTGGGCTATCCCTCCAGCATTGAGACGATAAGGGAAACTTCAAAAATGAGGTGCAACACCTAAAGACTTTATCTTGCAACCCTAAGATCCAATACCGAGTAACGGGTGATTTTCAAGCATCACTTAAAGATGAGCCTTTTGCTATTTTATGAGGAGGATAGCTTACAGAGAAATCGAGTAGGGAATGGAAAAGTTGGATGCAAAATATCTGCCTGCCATGCGGGCGGTTGGTTGCGTATTTCAAAGCCAAAATTGAGATTTCGTTCCCCGGTCTACATCTAGTGGGCAAATCCAGTCCCGACCCCTCCCTCTTGTATCTCCATCGGGATCGGAGGTGTTGTTTTATCCCGGCCTAGTTCATGGTGCTTTGTGGCTTACCGGGAGTCATAATCCTGTACCCTACCGGATAGTGCTGTGTTGAATGCTAGGAACACTGGCCGCCTGCACTTTCCCGAAACAAAAGCATATTATGTGTATCTCACATTAGTGATGTCGAATATCAGTCGGGGTACTGTGGGGCAGACAGATAGGTTTACCGAGGGTGGACGTTTTAAGTGTTCTTGATTCTTTTCTAGCACACGTGGATAGCCAGTTAGTTTAGCTGGGGGTGACACGGTGGCCATGAGTGGGGATATTGTTGATCAGGGGTTGTAGTTAGCAGTTGGAGAGAAGAAAGCGACTTCCCTTTTTTCTTATCTTGTAAACTCAGCGATCTACCCCGTCCCCCCACACTTGGAATTCCGGATCTGTGAGTGCTGTTTACACCTCCCGGTAGTGCTTTTCCCTTTTCTTCGATCTCGATGTTCCCCCCTTTTCCATCATTTCCCTTACCTAAGTATTTTTCTACAACTTGCCCAGACCACAATAAGGGTCCTGCTTTGACCTTTCAGCACCAAGCTCCATTCCAAGACTCGTATCCACAATAACTTTTAGGATTCCAACACCAAAGTGATGGTTTCCAATAAAACTGGTTGAGTGAGGGCGAGTGACGGTCCATGACGGGATCCCAAAGCAACAATGGGGAGGACGGCGATACTCAAGTCACCTTCTGGGAGGCAATAGCGCCCAACTGTAGCAGTGTGTATGTACAGACCGAAGCAGATACGGGTTTCTTGTTTCTCACGAACCCTAATAATCATAATAGTTTGTCCACCTTTTGTGGCAGTGTAAAGTTACTGTACAGTACTGTGGCGTATGAAATCCTGCTTACGACTTTAGCTCGTTGGATGTAGATAGTTTTCATATCAGTACATAGATAAGTAGTGCTTTGGGTGCACGAGATGGGGCTAACTTGAGATTACGTAGTTAGAGCAGGGGTGCGAAGGTTTATAAGGTGGTGTATTTAGGTAGAGAGGAAAGAGGGAACAACAACGACAACCTCAGGGAAAGAGGTTCTTTTCTGAATGCTATCGTAACTTTGCTTTCTTTCGTCATCGGCAACTTCGTGATTTTATCTACTTTGATCTACTTCCGGCTGTGTGAGCGGTGATTGCCCCTCCGGCAGTTTCTTTTGTTTTCCTTTTGTATCTTTTCCCGTTCGTGCTGTCATTTCCACGGAGAGAAGTGATACAACCGTGATCGATACCTACTTCTCTTGGAGCCCGAAAAGGACGTTTCAGTACCAAGTTTAGAGAGGATTCCTTAAATGTTCTAAATTGGAAAAAAAAGGTGTTCCCGTTACACTATAGCAGGTGGCTCCTAGGGGACCTAAATTCGTGGAAATAATTATGGTCCATATATTTAGTCAGGTAACCCACCCCTCGGTCACTTGTAAAACTCCTAGGGCACACTAAAGTGCCACCCAGATGGCATTCCCTTTCAGAGCTCAGCAGAGAGTTTCCCGGCACCTTCGGTTAGATATTCCTATCGCAGATTCTACTTCCTGCGTTGATGCCCTAAGCACTGACAGAAGATTACCCATCATATTCAGGGATTTTTGAGTTTACTACTTAAGTTACCCGTGGAAAGGTATTTGGTTTCCCAGAATTTCCACCTCGGCCATTGGAATGATGAGGAACGCTATGACGGATATACCGTAGTTGTAACAATAGCGGTAGCGTAGAGATCACTCCGGGGTAGTTCATGCTCTTGGGGAATAGCCCAGGGGAGGGAGTAAGAAGAGTAACGGGAGTCTAAAAAGTTCACAGTGGAGAGGAGAGTACAGTCCTGTTCCAACGAATGGGAGTCTGTTGGCGCAGTGCATGGTTTACTTGTAGTCCCCTCAAACACTGCTACCTGTACGACCTCCCTGCTTGACTAGCGATACTAAGAGAGATTAGAGTACCCCAAGCACTTCATATTCCGGCCAAAACGCGATATCGCCCACATAAACTAATTTGGAAGAAGCTGGAATGGGAATTGGAGGAGCACTAGCTGTACCAATGGAGTTGGCCCTCTAATTGGAGATTATGAGTTTGTTGACCCAAGAGATGGTAGTAAGGACGGGGGCAGGAAGGAGTGGGTGTTTGCTGCCATGCTTCTTGATCGTTTTTTTCTTGCTCCCTCCTCTCTTCCTCCTCCCCTTCTACTGTATATTGTTGGTATGTGGGTTTGGCAGGAAGGCGTAGGTGGAGGGTCTTTACCCGTGGCGAAAATACGGCGAATCTTTATCAAGCCCGGACACCTGAAATATCTGAGCATATCTTCGACCTCCCAGTGTATTGGGAGTGTTGGAGTAATTTATTTTTCGTTTTTTGCTATTTTTTTGACAAAGTAGTAGGATTTTCCACCACCACCTGAAGGGATTTCTCTAGATCAATTTCTACTATGTATTCAACTATGTATTTATAATCTTAATCAGTAATTTTTTTTGGTTCACATGATTGTAGAGTTAGTGAGGCAGTACGTCTACCATGAGGGAACCTTTCCTGTCGTTTGGTACACGGTTAATTTTGTCCGCGGATAACATCTTCGGATATAGCATGCCATTTTTCCTCTTCCCCTCCTCACTCCCTGTTGGCGACACTCTAATGGCAGCTCGCTCACGACCCAATGATGACTGGGGTAGCGTAGGTAACGGCGCGAAGTCCAGGAGAAAAGCACGTAAGTGGTGGTTGTGGTATGTGTGATGTTCGATGCACAATACAGGAAACTCTCTACTGGTAGCTCAGACTTAAATACAGAAGAGAGCGCACAAACGCACTAAACAGGAAAAACCCACACGATGGGAAAAACCCCACAAGTGGCAGTCACGACCCTAAACCGGTCGTACCCCAAACTAACTATCATACCCTAATGACTATGGGATTCTAGCTATCACTCCCAAGCATCATAGTTTAGAAGCACCGACAACAGTACCTTTCAGATTCCACCCATATTATGCCTCCCTTCCCTCCTTCATCCCTAAGTTACAGCCTCGCATCCGATACATCCCCACTGGTCTATCTAGCACCACCAACAACCCCCGCCAGCCTAGGAATAACATGATACGTTACTGCACCATACAAGGATTCATACTATTGGATTTCCCACCGTATAGGGCATGCAGTTCTGGGGGTTCTGCGGTTATGCAGTAGCACGGATATGAGGTATGCGGATGGGCATATATGTGGCGAGGAGATATACCGCTATTGGCCATATGGTGTTATGGGTGCACAGCGACTAGACACTTATTAGAGAAGTAGGTTGCTGCTTTCATATCCTATGCCGCTATCTATAGGGTACCGGTTTTTGGTTTTGTTGATACCCATTTCCATCAGGCATTAAGTATTCGATATTTGGCTTCATGATGTTTCTTTTATACCCTTTGTTCTTAGACATACAGGAGTTGGCACATTGGCAGGGGATAAGCTTTAGTGGTCCCGGAAGATCATGGAATGTCAAGATGGTTCTAGGCATCAGATTCTGTAGTCGCGATGTACCCGTTTTTTAGGCGTCGCGCCACACTTCAGACATAGTTTAAAACAAAGTATCGGGTGGCGCCTGCGGGTGGGGGCACGGGGTGGGGGGGGGACAAAAGCGCAATTACAAGGGGCTCGGAGCGTAGCGGAGCATGGAAGAGCAATCTGCTAGCGAGGAGATATATACCTCCCAACTAAAAAAAAAAAAACGCCAAACTCCCGAAACTCAACAAACTCTAAATAAACATACTAAGTAGACAAAACCCACAGTATCTCAAGTGATCTGGTAATGATGTTCTTGAATAGTTCATGTCGGGTTGAGGTGATCCAGTCGTAGCAGTGAGGTTCACACGGGGGTAAAATAACTGTCATATGGGGGAAGAGGGAAGAGAAAAAAATACACCGGCAAAACGAAGATTAAAATATAGGAGAATAGATAAACTAACGGCTTCCCTTCAGTATTCATAGCAGATTTTACGTAACTTTCAGGCATATGCGTAGTTCCTGGACTACCAATTTACTAAGCTATACATTTGAATTTTCCCCACGCTTCGTAATCGAGTCCGCACTATGCTTGGCAGCCTTGCTGAGTAACGAAAACAAAAGACCCCGGGTAGGTGTATCTACTCTGCGAAACGGGTGAAGTACGGGCAAACAACTGTCACTATCAAGAAATCACATCTAGAAACAGAAAACACACAAGTCACGATCAATTCAAATCCGTTAAGCTAATCCGCAAACCCTTTGCCCAAAGCCAACCCAGAGAACCGCAAAGAAGGGAAAAAAATCCAACCGAAAGAAAGCCTAACCTTACCGGTTGTCGGACTAACTAGGTACAGGAGATCCCCCTCTTGTTATCCGCTACCACAAATTTTCTTTTCTCGGTTCACAGTCCAAACGGTTCTCCGTTGTACTGTGGTGCTGTCGTCGTCGTGGTGGGGAGAAAGAGCGAGAGAAGTGAAGGATCGCAACCTTACAAAGAGCCCCCCCTGTAGAATCGTGACGCCTTCCCAAGCAAAGATCATGACCCGCTATCTATACTGCCAAAGTTATTCGTAAACTGGCTAAAAAATCGCAAAGTGAGTAAAGCCAAATCTTTTCCATAACAGTATCAAGAAGCGCAGCGCCTAGCCTCACAGGATCTACCGTAGTGAGATACTGTACGAGGCCGTTGGAAGAGTTTTTCCGGCTTGTGTCGGCCCCGCAAGGGAAAATAGTGCGATGCTTTAAGTTAGATATGTCGGGGTTTCGACTAATTCATTAATAGCCCAATGTACTTGTTTATTACCAGGCTAGGCGACTCCACCCAAGAGCCTCCAGGGTGTTTGCTCATTACAGCGAAGGATTCGTGCTGCACCGCAAGATAACATTAGAAGGGGTGTGGCACTTCTGGCTGCTGAGACAGCTGGCACAGCCAGAGTGTTGACAAAACATTGGGGGGGGGTTGATTGGGGTTGTCCATGAGGTTCCACAAAGACCCCACTTTTCCTCCGCCTCCAGGAATTGCAGTGCCGGTGGTCGCCTACCTCCATCGACCATCATCTACAATACTCCAAGCAGCGGAACAAGAGAAATGTCTCAATCATTCAGTAATAATATCAACTCTTTGAACACGACTGTTAATAACGTTACTGTTGCCGATGACCGATCTAATTTGCTAGCCTGGTTGTCCCCACTAAATCCAAAGCTACGGCATCAAGATATTCGTAACCGCCGAGTTGAAGATGTGGGGGAATGGGTCTTCCAAGCAGAGGAATTTAGAAGTTGGTACGCTGGTAGTGGCGGAAGCGAATCGGATAAGGCAGCTTTGTTCTGCTACGGGGATCCGGGAGTCGGCAAGACTTTTATGAGGTAGCGGGGACGAACCCTTATGGATGGGAGATGAAGGGCAAGTGCTGACAAGCTGCGATGTCAGTTCATTGGTGATCGACAAGTTGTGCGATCAAGCAACAGGCAGGAGGGCCGCGGTTTCATGTTTTTATTTTGACTTTGCCGCCCAAAAGGAACAATCCCCCACGAGCATGATGGGCGCCCTGCTGAAACAGGTAGTGAGCGGTCTAGAAGAGATACCCGATGAAATAGCGCAAACATATGAAGACCACCAAAAGGTCATTGATGGGCTGGGGCCAAAGCTTGCCGATATTGTGAAGATGCTACAGACCGCCGCTTCCGAAAAACCAACTTTCATATGCATCGATGCCCTCGATGAATGTGTGGCTGGATACCGAGTTAAGATTCTTGATTCGCTTAATCAGATCCTCCAAAGGTCTCCAGGCACTCGGGTGTTCGTGACTGGAAGGCCGCAGATCCAAGCTGAGGTCGAGAAACGTCTTTTTGGAAGAGTAAGGGTTCTACGCATCACACCGCGGAGACATGATATTATAGGCTATCTTCATACTAGACTGGATGAAGACACAAAGCCAGACGAGATGGACGATAGCCTGAAGGCAGACATCCTAAAGAAAATTCCGGAAGATGTTTCGGAAATGTACGTAGCACCAGAGGAGTAACCTCAAGTTGTAGGTTTCCACTAACAGATACATATTTAGATTCTTGCTAGTCTCGCTGAATATCGATGCGATCCTTCAAGGAACCACAATCGGTCGTAGGCGCCAAAAGCTTCATGCAATGACCGACGGCTTGGGATTAGAGGGTGTTTACGGTGAGACCTTGAGTCGGATTAAGGGCCAAGATGAGGAGGAATCGAGGCTCGGCATGGCCGCATTGATGTGGATCACTCATGCAGAGCGGCCCTTGAAGGTCAACGAACTATGCCATGCCCTAGGAGTCGAAATAGGAGCGGCGGATCTCGATAGCGACAATGTTCCTGCGATAGGAACACTACTAGCCTGTTGTCAAGGACTTGTTGCCGTAGACAAGGAGGCTTCCACGGTCCGGTTAATCCATTATACTCTTCAAGAGTACCTCCGGGGTCATCCCGATCTTTTTTGTAGATCTCACGCGACGATGGCAGAGACCTGCTTAAGTTATCTGAATTCCCATCAAGTCAAGGCTCTTTCGACCACTCCCTTTCCCGATCTCAGGGGCACACCCTTCCTGGAATATTCTTCTGTATTTTGGGGAATGCACGCAAAAAGAGATTTTTCGGCCTATGCCAAACAGCTTGCGCTGAGGCTATTTGAGGACTACAGTAACCATATATCCATAAAACTCCTATTAGATGCAGAGAAATCGTGCCCCTCCCCCCTTGGCTGGCATAAACATCCCGGATTCAGTAGTTTACATTGTGTATCCTTCTTCGGGATTGTCGACATGGTAGCTGGTTTGATAAAGGTGGAAGGCTGTGATGTCAACCAAGCAGACTGCATTGGTGGCACACCTCTGATGTGGGCTGCTTGGAACGGGCATGAGGGGGTAGTGGAGCTACTTCTAGGATTGGACGAGGTCGACCCCAACAAACAGTGTTTCTGCGACCGAACACCACTCTTGTATGCTGCTTGGAGGGGGCACGAGGGGGTGGTGATGACGCTGCTCGGGCGGAAAGACATCCAGCCCGACAAGCCGGAATTCCTCGGTCGAACGCCACTCTGGTGTGCTGCTGAGTATGGGCGCGAGGGAGTTGTGAAAATACTGCTCGGACGAGACGACGTCAACGCCGACAAACCAGATAACGATGGCCGAACACCGCTCTCTGTTACTGCTCAGTTTGGGCATGAAAGAATAGCGAAAATACTACTCGGACGGGACGATATCAATGCCGACAAACCCGATATCTACGGCCAAACACCTCTCTGGCGTACCGCTTTCAGTGGGCACGAGGGGGTGGTGAAAATACTACTGGGACGGGACGACGTAAACCCCAACAAACCGGATATCTACGGCCAAACACCACTTAGGTGCGCTGCTATGAAAGGGCACGAGGCCGTGGTGAAAATACTACTCGAACGGGGCGACGTGAAGCCCGACCAACCAGATGATGATGGCCGAGCTCCACTCTGGTTTGCTGCCTTCCAGAGGCACGAAGGGGTGGTGAGGATACTACTAGGACGGGACGACGTGAACCCCGACAGACCAGATAGACATGGCCAAACACCCCGTTTGTTGGCTGCTAGTTCTGGTCACCCGGGAGTGGTTGCTCTACTATCTCCCCCAGCATCTGCGGCTCCCGGCACCGGATAACACTGCGGAGGCATTGTTCCCCTCAGTGCCCTCACCGCTCTCGAACAAGGATAACCTATAAAGTTATCCTATTCCCCAAAAAAACTTCAACAGCCCCATAACCACTCCTGTCATGATCGCCGCCTGCCTCCTCTCATCCTCTCCCACCTCCTCCCGTAGTTTAAGACACGGCGCTATAGAAATTTCCGTTTTTCCTCTCTTTTTCAGTAAGCCTACTAATTTCTGTTGCATTAAGATAGGCCACGCATCTTGGAACTTCTCTTATATTCACTCGTTCTCCCTTTCCTAGCTATAAATCCTCTTTGTACATCTACTTTTTATTTATTCTTTTCCTAGAGTTTCTCTTTTCCTTTCCCCTCCCCTGTGAATCACGACATAGGAGTTGTTTCCATACGAGTACAGAGAAAAAGTAATAAGTGGAGAATTTCTCACGACCCAAGGGTTAGCTGTTAGCCATAGCAGAGCAGTCATTGGCAATTCAGTATGGACATAGTTTAATGAAGATCATATTTACATACCACTTTCCCAGTATATGCGCGTTGATGTGGTTAACTTACGGGGCTATCCCTCCAGCATTGAGATAATAAGGGAAACTTTAGCAATGAGGTGAAACACCTAAAGACTTTATCTTGCAACCCTAAGATCCAATACCGGGTAACGGTATTTTTTGCCCGGGGTCCATGCCGCAGAATGCGCAAGCTAATTCATCAACCTTGGTTGGAATAAACCACTCTAGATTACCAATCTGCAGCCTGGGTGGTTTTCAAGCATGACTTAAAGATGAGCCTTTTTCTAGTATATGAGGAGGATCGCGTACAGCGAGGTCTAGTAGGGAATAGAAAAGTTGGATGTAAAATATTTACTTGCGATGCCGGCGGTTGGTTGCGTATTTCAAAGCCAAAATTGAGATTCCGCGCCCTGGTCTACATCTAGTGGGCAAATCCACTCCCGCTCCATCCCTCTTGTCTCTCCACCGGGGTCGAAAGTTTTATTTTATCCTAGCTTAGTTCATGGTGTTTCATGGCCCGGGAGTCATAATCCTGTACCGTACCGGATAGCGTTGTGTTGAATGCTAGGAACACTGGCCGCCTACACTTTCCCGAAACAAAAGCATGATATGTGTATCTCACATTAGTGATGTCGAGTATCAGTCGGGGTACTGTGGGGCAGACAGATAGGTTTACCGAGGGTGGACATTTTAAGTGTTCTTGATTCTTTTCCAGCAGACGTGGATAGCCAGTTAGTTTAGCTGGGGGTGACACGGTGGCCATGAGTGGGGATATTGTTGATCAGGGATTGTAGTTAGCAGTTGGAGAGAATAAAGCGACTTCCCTTTTTTCTTATCTTGTAAATACCGCGATCTACCCCCCCCCCCCTACTCTTGCAATTCCGGATCTGTGAGTGCTGTTTACACCTCCCGGTAGTGCTTTTCCCTTTTCTTCGATCTCGATGTTCCCCCCTTTCCCATCATTTCCCTTACCTAAGTATTCCTCTACAACTTGCCCGGACCACAATAAGGGTCCTGGTTCTTGGTTCGACCTTTCAGCACCAAGCCCCATTCCAAGACTCGTATCCACAATAACTTTCAGGATTCCAACACCAAAGTGTTATTTTCCAATAAAACTGGTTGTGTTGTAATGTGGCGCTGGTTGTCACAAGCTTCCTGATAACCTCAAACAAGGAGCAGTCTGAACTTATGCGAGGAGATGCGAGCAGTGGTTTGAGGGTTGTTTGGGACGGAGGAAAGAATGTTACGGATTGCAAGGGATAGAGCCCCGAGATGTCATGAATATCTGCAAGGTTGGCCATTATGTAGTATATAGATATCATCTGCTTTTGTGGTCAGTGGAGGAGAGAGATTAAGTCAATCAACCATTAACAATTCTCACCCAAATACATTCAAACTCTTTGTTGAAACGCATCACGAAATTCTCTATTTACTTCAGGTTGACGTTGAGTGAGGGCGAGTGACGGTCCGTGATTGGCTTTTAAAGCAACAATGGGGAGGACGGCGACACCCAAGTTACCTTCTGGGAGGTAATAGTGCTCAACTGTAGCAGTGTGTATGTACAGACCGAAGATGATAGGGGTTTCTTGTTTCTCACGAACTCTAATAATCATAATAGTTTTGTCCACCTTTTGTGGCAGTGTAAAGTTACTGTACAGTACCAAGGTTGGAGAGGATTCCTTAAATGTTCTAAATTGGAAAAAAAAAGGTGTTCCCGTTACGCTATAGCTGGTGGCTCCTGGGGGACCTAAATGTTGGAGAAATCTTATTTTAAGCTGCTCACCACATACATACTTTCGTTCCTGCATAAGGCGAAACACATTTACCCTATTGTTAACACAATGGTTGCTTCGACAGCGTTCCACCAGTGTTAGCTTCTTACGATTGAATATCACCACCTTGCATACCAGATGCGACACGATCAAACACCTATCGCTGGACGATGAAACACGAACCACAGTCAATAGCCGAACACCTGCGATACCCGCCGCCATCAACACGATCCGAGGTATCCAGCATAACTGCACCCTCGGTCAAACAGCTCTTACCTCGGATATGTCTTCGCAAAGCGAAACAGAACGACGACCATCAGATGGAAAGTGGGAGAAGAATCCGGCATGCGCAGGAAGTATGCCGGGAAGGAAGGTACTCTGCAGATAAGGATATAAAGCAGCTTGTTCTTCCCTTTGTTCATTTTAGTTAGTTCATCTCATACTCATCACATCTTTCTCTCACGGTTCTACGGTCTTATCTTGTCTTGTTAAAGTCATTCGTTCTCGCATACGATCTCTTTACTCTTTATTGTTCTCTGATATCTTTTGTCTATTATCGTTGTTCATATCAATACAAGTTTTGTGCCGTTCGGTAACTTAGGATTGGATCCACTGCGCCTAACCACCCAAGTAATTGTTCAAAAAATTCGTGGAAATAATTATGGTCCATATATTTAGTCAGGTAACCCACCCCCCGTCACTTGTAAAACTCCTAGGGAACACTAAAGTGCCACCCAGATGGCATCCCTATCCCGAGCTCAGCAGAGATTTTCCCGCCACCTTCGGTTAGATATTCCTGTCGCAGATTCTACTTCCTGAGTTGATGCCCTAAGCACTGACAGAAGATTGCCCATCATATTCAGAGATTTTTGAGTTTACTACTTAAGTTAGCAGTGGAAAGGTATTTGGTTTCCCAGAATTTCCACCTCGGCCATTGGAATGATGAGGAACGCTATGACGGATATACCGTAGTTGTAGCAATAGCGGTAGCGTAGAGATCACTCCGGGGTAGTTCATGCTCTTGGGGGATAGCCCAGGGGAGGGAGTAAGGAGAGTAATGGGAGCCTAAAAAGTTCAGTGGAGAGGAGAGTACAGTCCTGTTCAGACGAATGGGAGTCTGTTGGCGCAGGGCATGGTTTACTTGCAGTCCCCTCAAACAATACTACCTATACAGCCTCCCTGCTTGACTGTCGATACTGGGAGAGATATGAGTGCCCCAAGCACCTTATGTTCCGGCCAAAACGCGATATCTCCCACATAAACTAATTTTTGGAAGAAGCTGGAATGGGAATTGGAGGAGCACTAGCTGTGCCAATGGAGTTGGCCCCCTAATTGGAGATTATGAGGCTGTTAACCCAAGAGATGGTAGTAAGGACGGGAGCAGGAAGGAGTGGGTGCTTTCCGCCATGCTTCTTGATCGTTTTCTTTTTCCTCCCTCCTCTCTTGCTTCCTCTTCCCCTTCTACTGTATATTGTTGCTATGTGGGTTTGGCGGGAAGGCGTAGGTGGAGGGTCTTTACCCGTGGCGAAAATACGGCGAATCTTTATCAAGCCCAGACACCTAAATATCTGAGCATATTTTCGACCTCCCAGTGTATTGGGAGTGTTGGAGTAATTTATTTTTTCATTTTTTGCTACTTTTTTGACAAAGTAGTAGGATTGTCCAACACCACCTGAAGGAATTTCTCAAGATCAATTTTTACTAACTTTATGTATTCAACTATGTATTTATAATCTTAATCAGTATTTTTTTTTTGGTTCACATGATTGTAGAGTTAGTCAGGAAGTACTGTTGCCATGAGGGAAATTGTTCCTGTCGTTTGGTGCACAGTTAATTTTGTCCGGGGACAATATCTTCGGATATGGGATGACATTTTTCCTCTTCCCATCCTCACTCCCTATCATCGTAGTTTAGAAGCACCGACAACAGTACCTTTCAGATTCCACCCATATTATGCCTCCCTTCCCTCCTTCATCCCTACGTTACAACACTCGCATCCGATACATCCCCACTGGTCTATCTAGCACCACCAACAACCTCAGCCAGCCTAGGAATAACATGGTACGTTACTGCACCATACATGGATTCATACAATTGGATTTCCTACCGTATAGGGGATGCAGTTCTGCGGTTATGCGGTTATGCAGTAGCACGGATATGAGGTATGCGGATAGGCATATATGTGGCGAGGAGATATACCGCTATTGGCCATATGGCATTATGGGTGCACAGCGACTAGACACTTATTAGAGAAGTAGGTTGCTGTTTTCATATCCTATGCTGCTACCTATAGGGTACTGGTTTTTGGTTTTGTTTATACCCATTGCCATTGCGCATTAAGTATTCTATATTTGGCCTCATAATGTTCCTTTTATACCCCTTGTCCTTAGACATACAGGAGTTGGCACATTGGCAGGGGATAAGCTTTAGTAGCCACGGAGGATCATTGGATGTGAAGGTGGTCCTAAGTCGCTTGAGATAACGTAGGTTTTCGTCTACTTAGTATGTTATTTAGAGTTTGTTGAGTTTCAGGAGTTTCGAGAGTTTCCGGAGTTGGGCGATTTTTATTTTATTTGGAGATATGGTGCCTTAACAAAATTAACCGCGCATTAATTTTGTTAACCGACAATATATATCTCCTGGCTTGTCCTTCGCTAGCAGAGGGAGTAGCGAACTAGACCACTTTCCTCTCATGCTCCGCTACGCTCCGAGCCTCTTGTGATCGCTCGTTTGTTCATTTCTTATTTCGTGCTTCCCCTACCAGTAGGGTTCACCAGATACCCTGTTCTAATGTATAGCTCCAAAGTGTGGCGCGACGCCGAAAAAAAAGGGTGCATCGCGACTACAAAATCTGATACCGGATAATGATCTTCTTTGATAGTTTATTTCGGGTTGAAGTGATCTAGTCGTAGCAGTGAAGTCCACACGGGGGTAAATGGCTATCATATGGGGGAAGAGGGAAGAGAGAAAAATACACCGGCAAAACGAAGATTAAATATAGAAGTTTAGATAAACTACCGTAGCAGTGTCCCGTCGGTATTCATAGCAGATTTTATGTAGCTTTCTGGCATATGAGTCGTTACCAGACTATCACTTTACTAAACTATGCATTTGAATTTTCCCCACGCTTGGTAATCTAGTCCACACCAAGTCCGGCAGCCCTGCTGAGTATCAAGAAGCGGTGCCTAGCCTCACAGGATCTAGTGAGTTGCGAGGCCGTTGGATGAGCTTTTCGAACTTGTGTCCGCCCCACAAGGGAATATACTGCGATGCTTTAAGTTAGATATGCGGGGTTTCGACTAATTCATTGATATAGCTTGATGTACTTATTTATTACCAGGCTAGGCGACTCGGGCCAAGGGGCTCCAGGGTGTCTGCTCATTACAGCGAAGGATTCGTGTTGCACCGTAAGAGAACATTAGAAGGGGTGTGGCACTTCTGGCTGCTGAGACAGCTAACGCAGCCAGAGTGTTGACAAAACATTGGGGGGGGGGGATTGATTGCTGTTGTCCATGAGGTTCCACAAAGACCCCACCTTTCCTCCGCCTCTAGGGATTCCAGTGCTGGTGGTCGCCTACCTCCATCGACCATCATCTACAATACTCAAAGCAGAAAACAAGAGAAATGTCTCAATCATTCAGTAATAACATCAACTCTTTGAACACGACTGTTAATAACGTTACCGCTTCCGACGACCGATCTAATTTGCTAGCCTGGTTGTCCCCACTAAATCCAAAGTTACAGCATCAGGATATTCGGAACCGCCGAGTTGAAGATGTGGGGGAATGGGTCTTCCAAACAGAAGAATTTAGAAGTTGGCACGCTGGTAGCGGGGGAAGCGAATCCGATAAGGCAGTCTTGTTTTGTTACGGGGATCCGGGGGTGGGCAAGACATTTATCAGGTAGCAAGGACAAACCCTTATGGATTGGACAAGGGCAAGTGCTGACAAGTTGCGATGTCAGTTCATTGGTGATCGACAAGTTGTGCGATCAAGCAACAGGCAAGAGGGCTGCAGTTTCATGCTTTTACTTTGACTTCGCCGCCCAAAAGGAACAGTCCCCCACAAGCATGATGGGTGCCCTACTGAAACAGGTGGTGAGTGGGCTAGAAGAGATACCCGAGGGAATAACAAAAGCATATGAAGACCACCAAAAGGTCATTGATGGGCGGGGTCTAAAGCTTGCCGATATTGTGAAAATGCTACAGACTACCGCTTCCGAAAAACCAACTTTCATATGCATCGATGCCCTCGATGAATGCGTGGCTGGATATCGAGTCAAGGTTCTTGATTCGCTTAATCAGATTCTCCGAAGGTCTCCAGGCACTCGGGTGTTCGTGACGGGAAGGCCGCAGATCCAAGCTGTGGCCGAGAAGCGTCTTTCTAAGAGAGCGATTGTTATGCGGATTATACCGCGGAGACATGATATTATAGGTTATCTCCAGAATAGACTAGACGAAGACACAAAGCCAGACGCGATGGACGATAGCCTGAGGGCAGATATCCTGAAGAAAATTCCTGAAGATGTATCGGAAATGTAGGTAGAAGCAACTGCAACACAGGAGCTACCTCAAGATGTCAGTTTCCACTAACAAATATATATTTAGATTCTTGCTAGTCTCCTTGAATATCGATGCGATCCTTCAAGGAACCACAATAGGTCGCAGGCGCCAAAAGCTTCACGCAATGACCGACGGCTTGGGATTAGAAGGTGTTTATGGTGAGACGCTGAGTCGGATAAAGGGGCAGGGCGAGGAGGAATCGAGGCTCGGCATGGCCGCATTAATGTGGATATCTCACTCAGAGCGGCCCTTGAAGGTCAACGAACTATGTCATGCCCTAGGAGTCGAAATAGGAGCGGCGGATCTCGATAGCGACAATATTCCTTCGATAGGAACACTACTAGCCTGTTGTCAAGGACTTGTTGCTGTAGACAAGGAGGCTTCCACGGCCCGGTTAATCCATTACACTCTTCAAGAGTACCTCCGGGGTCATCCCAATCTTTTTTGTAGAGCTCACGCGACAATGGCAGAGACCTGCTTAAGTTATCTGAATTCCCATCAAGTCAAGGCTCTTGCGACCACTCCCTCTCCCGATCTCGGGGGCAAACCCTTTCTAGAATATTCCTCTCTATATTGGGGAATGCACGCAAAAAGAGATCTTTCGGCATATGCGAAACAGCTTGCCCTCAAGCTATTTGAGGACTACAGTAACCACACATCCATAAATCTCCTCTTAGATGCAGAGAAATCGCGTCTCTTCTTTCCCGGTCGCGATAAATATCCCGGGTTCAGTAGTTTACATTGTGCATCCTTCTTCGGGATTGTCGACATAGTAACTAATTTGATAGAGGTGGAAGGCTGCGATATCAACCAAGCAGACTCCATAGGAATTACACCTCTGGTGTGGGCTACTTGGAATGGGCACGAGGGGGTGGTGGAGCTGCTACTAGGACGGAACGTCGACCCCAATAAACGGTGTTTCGGCGACCGAACACCGCTCTTGTATGCTGCTTGGAGGGGGCACGAGGGGGTGGTGAGGATACTGCTTGGACGGAAAGACATCCACCCCGACGAGTCGGAATTCCTCGGTCGAACGCCACTCTGGTGTGCTGCCGAGTATGGGCGCGAGGAAATTGTGAAAATACTTCACGGGCGAGACGACGTCAACGCCGACAAACCAGATAACGATGGCCGAACACCTCTCTCGGTTGCTGCTCACCATGGACACGAAAAAATAGTAAAAATACTACTCGGGCGGGACGATACCAGCGCCGACAAACCTGATATCTCCTGCCGAACACCGCTCTGGGGTGCTGCTTTCGCTGGGCACGAGGGAGTGGTGAAAATGCTACTCGAGCGGAGCGACGTCAACCCCGACAAACCAGATAGCACCGACAGAACACCACTCTGGTGTGCCACTTGGACTGGGCACGGAGGGGTGGTGAAAATACTACTAGGACGGGGTGACGTAAACCCCAACAAACCGGATATCTACGGCCAAACACCGCTTAGGTGTGCTGCTATGAAAGGGCATGAGGCCATGGTAAAAATACTACTCGGACGGAGCGATGTGAAGTCCGACCAACCAGATGAAGATGGCCGAACACCACTCTGGTTTGCTGCTTTCCAGAGGCACGAAGGGGTGGTAAGGATATTACTAGGGCGGGACGATGTAAACCCCGACAGACCAGATAGACACGGCCAAACGCCCCGTTTGTTGGCTGTTAGTTCTAGCCACCCGGGAGTAGTTGCTCTACTACCCCCCCTAGCATCTGCGGCTCCCGGAACGGCCTAAGATTGCCGAGGCATTGTTCCCCTCACCGCTTTCGACAACCGATAGCCTATGCCCCATTCCCCTGTGGACTGCAACGGCTCCGTAACCACTCCCGTCGTGATCGCTGCCTGCCTCCTCTCATCCCCCCCCGCCTCCTCCTGTAGTTTGAGACACAGCACTATCCTAACTTCCGTCTTTCCTCTCTTTTTTGATCAAACCCACCTATTTCTATCCCATTAAGATAGGCTGTGCATCTTGGAACTTCCGTCATGCTTACTCTTTTTTCCTTCCCTAGTTATAAATCCTCTTTGCACATGTATTTCTCATCTAGAGTTTTTCTTTTTCCTTTTCCCACGCCTCTGAAGAGCATGGGGGTTGTTTCAATACGAGTATTGAGAAAAGTAATAAGTGGAAGAATTTCTCACGACCCAAGGGCTAGCTGTTAACTATGGCAGAGCGGTCATTGGCGATTCAGTACGGACATAGTTTAATGAAGATCATATTTATATACCACGTTCCCCCCCAGTGAACGCTCGAGAATGAGGTTAAATTAGGGGGCTCTCAGTCCAGCATTGATATGATAAGGGAAACTTCAGCAATGAGGTGAAACACCCAAAGACTTTGTCTTTCAACCCTAAGATCCAATACCGGGTAACGGCATTTTTTGCCCGGGGGTCCATGCCGCAGAATGTGCTGGCTAATTCATTAACCTTGGTCGCAACAAGCCTCTCTAGATTCCCAATCTGCAGACCAGGTGATTTTCAAACATAACCCGAAGATAAGCCTTTAGCTAGTATATGAGGAGGATCGCGTACAGCGAGGTCTAGTAGGGAATAGAAAAGTTGAATGCAAAATATCTATCTGCGATGCCGGCGGTTGGTTGCGTATATAGAAGTCAAAATTGAGATTTCGTTTCCTCGTCTACATCTAGTGGGCAAATCCACTCCCGCCCTCTCCATCTTGTGTCTCCGCCGGGATCGAAAGTGTTATTTTATGCCGGCCTAGTTTATAGTGTTTTGTGGCTTACCGGGAGTCATAGACCTGTACTCGGGGGTAGGCAAAAGTCTGGCGCACCCCATATACGGTAACTAGGGTTTTCCACCATACAAACGCGTTTTGTGGCTTTTTTTGTAAGGGCAGCAAAGTCGGGCGCACCCCCAGAATAGGAAATAAACCTAGACATTTCGTGGTACCGCGCCCGAAATACCCCTAATACCAAGTACTGGGATAGTGTTGTGCCGAATGCTAGGAACATTGGCCGTCTACACCGTGCCGAAACAAAAGCATAATACGTGCATCCCACTTTAGTGATGTCGAGTATCAGTAGGGGTACTGTGGGGCAGACAGGTAGGTTTACCGAGGGTGGACGTTTTAAGTGTTCTTGATTCTTTTCTAGCACACGTGGATAGCCAGTTAGTTTAGCTAGCGGGTGTTGAAATTGTTCAAAATGTGAACGCCAGGGGCACAATCTATTCTATGTGGATAATACTGCGCAAGTGCGAGGGGGGTTGCGAGGCACGCTTGGTGAGGAGTAGAGAGCAGATTTGGTAGGAGTTCTGGTTCT
>Ga0307517_10001325_pt1 | contig 41574 bp, 51 predicted proteins | sample 23_EM_MG_FD_194515 | JGI IMG/M metagenome (GOLD analysis project Ga0307517, IMG submission 194515) | Populus trichocarpa ectomycorrhiza microbial communities from riparian zone in the Pacific Northwest, United States - 23_EM | ecosystem: Host-associated > Plants > Roots > Unclassified | place...
CTTTCCTCCCCTTCTCTTTTTTTTTTTGGTTCACGTCTCTGGCAGCTCGACCTGTTTGAAAAGTCCCGTGTTTTGGTTGCTTTCTTGCTTGATCTCTTTCCGTCCACCGGCGCATGACTAGAAACTCATCAGTGTTACCACTCCTATTCCAACCCACGGCCGATGTATCGTTCTGGCCGTCTAAAACCTATTCTTCTCCTTTTCTCTTTCTCCCTCTCCTATACTTCTCTCTCTTCAGATGCTGTAGTACCGTACAGATTTTCCATACTGTTTTGATAGCCTCCCCATACCTTGCTACGCTGCATATTCAATTTTCTTTTTATTCCTACACCCAGGGTTGCCGGTAGGCGGAAGTGCGTGTTTGTGCGCAGGTATATTCCTCTACTCTAACCATGTTATTAGGACATCTACGGGGGAAAAAAAACACCGGCAAGAGCTACCCAGATAACGGGCTGGCCATAGGTTAGAGGGCATCGCGAGGACAAACGAAATTGAACTCCTTTTTCTTCCTTCCTGGGTTCTACGCATCTCATTTAGTGTGCGTACGTCTGAACGACGTCATAAACAAACATAGTTCCCGCGTGTATGACTGGAACCCCAACGCCATGAGGTACCCTAAAGGACGTAACGGAACTCTCGGTTCTGGAGGTCCGTGAGATCTTGGAAAGCCTAAAAAGTAATCGAGAAGACGATCAGGTCATCCATATTAAAAGGATCCGGTGACGAGGGGGTAGAATGAACGTACCCTGTCAACCCTCTTCTCAACGGCTTTTCCGTCTTCCATAACGGTGATATAAATCTCATCGTACTTGTCCCCTGTAGTCGCTCCCGCTGCGGCTTCGTCATCCCTCTTCTTGTTCTGGTATGCGAGGTATTGACGGGTGACGAACAACGTGAAAGCGGAAGCAACGGAGCAAGCGCTGATGATAGCGAACGGGACTTGATTCCTTGGCTTGTACTGCGCTTGCCAGATGAAAGGTCCAGCAGCGTTACCCACTGAGTAGGCGATCAAGACCACAGCGTTGACGGTGATGCGCTTCGTGTGACCAGATGTTGACATGCCGACCCATGAGAGGAAGATGACGAATGGGACGATACCCCAGACTAGTGAGAAAGCACGGTGGCGGTCAGGGTTTTGGCGAAATTGCTGGATAGTATAGAAGAACGTACTCGAAATCCAGTAAGAGAACAAAAGACCGATTTTGTTTGTACCGGGTAGAGTGGCAACCAAGATGGTCCCGATGACCGAGGGCACGTAGTTCAATATGGCAGTCCAGGCTTTGCCATCCTTCCAACGCGCTGCTATCGTCACACCGAGGTAAATCGCGATAACTGATTGAAAGATCAAGAATATTACGTCCGGTCCCTGGATCGGAGAAGGTCACGCACTCTCAACCACACCATCCATACATCCGAGAAGCGTTGTCTGGAGGAGTGGAAAGCCGAACAGTCTCAGGATGATCTGACGCTGATTGATGAGCTGGCGGAACTAAGTGAACATACGTCGATCGGCAATCAGCGCGGTCGGCTCGTACCGAGTTCCAGATGTTTCTGAGGGAAAAACCGAAGGGTAAACACAAGAGCCGGCGGAGACCCGCGGGAGAGTGGATAACTTACGAACAAGCGGCAAAGAGAGCGAACAGCCAGGTTTTAGGGTCCTTGAGAGCTTCGATGACCCTGACACCGTGTAGCTTGAGCAAAACCATCAAAAAGTACCTGGGAGCATGGGAGGGGACTCACTGCTCCTTCTTGAATGTCTTATTTTCGACACCGGCTTGGTTGTCCCTAATACGAACGACGACCTTGACTCGCTCCTCTGGGGTCAAAAACCAAGCGTTGGTCGGGGAGTCGGGGAAGAAGGACCAGAAGGTTATCGAGGTGATGAAAGTTAGGATGCCGGTGATTGCATACAACCATTGCCAGGGTTCGAAACCTGGGGTGTGGATGTGCGTACAGCCGAAGGCGAGCAAGCCCAAGAAAATGATGGCAACGCCGTTCATGAGGACTGGAAACGAGGGTCAGAAGAAATTTTCAAGAACAGCCGATGAAAAACAGCAAACGCACACCAGTACCCAGTCCTCTGCATCTGCTCATTACGTGTGTAGAACATGGAGGTAACCTGACGCAAGACATTTGAGTGGCAGGGAGAAGGGTATATCGCGGGATTGCGCCTACAATCATGAAACCTGGGGTGATTGCACCTTCACACACCCCGAGAATGAAACGGACGGCGAACAAGCCACCGAAATTCTTGCAGGCGGCATGGCATAACAAGGCGATGGACCAAATGAAGATGTTGATGCTTGTCTGACTGTCAGCCCTGAAACGATTCGGAGGACTTTCCGACAAACCTCATCCATTTCCCAATCGGCCACCTCTGAAGAGCCAAGTTTTGTGGGTACTCGAAAACGAGGTATGCAAGGGAAAAAATAGTCCCGAGCCAGTTGAATTGGTTTGTCGAAAGGTTGTTTGATTTACTGGTGCGACGACAGATGAGCGGATGGAATACGGGACGAGGGGAAATATACACACATAATACCCAGCACGGCGGATTGACCAAGTGTGATCTTGTCGGCAAATGTGATCCTTTCGACAACGGCAGAGAGGTCAGAACCATGGAAACGCAACCAGGCGTGATTTGGCGACGCACAAGTACATGACTAGAGGGTGGCGGATTAACGGGTAGGTTCAATTCGAGGCGTGGGGCTGTTACTCACCACACATGAGCGGCAACAAGTGCCAGTCCAACTTGCGCCTGAGGTCGAGACGTTTGTTAGTACTACGCCCCTCACCCCGCAGAAAAAACACTTGGATATTGATTACCTGAGCCTCAAGGCCTCCTCAGGGTCGAGATGGATGTCCTTCCCCGCTGTGAGTTCTGCACCGACGTCAACATCTCGGGAGGTGACGAGGGAACCCTGAGCTTTCTCGTCCTCGGGGAAACCCAGTTTCGAGCGTGCATCAGACATTGGTGAGGAGGTGGAGAACGGTAGGGGGAGTGGCGACAACGAGATGTGTGTTTATAAGTACACAACTCCATTGTATCCGAAGCAGAAGCATCTTTGCCAGTGAGGGTGGTGATCCGAATCAGACGGACAACTTGAAATAAACGTGGGACACGATCGTCGGCATTTCCGCCCTCAGGCTGGTCCTTGGGTGACTGTCCGTAAACCTAATACGAGGAGAATTAATGTAAGCGTACTCGTGCAGACATGGTCACCCATTTATTTTCGCCAAACACGTCAAGTTAGATTCCACACTGTACAATGTTTCGCGTGTAAGACTACGGTAAACCGTGACACCGCCTCAACGGCATCATGCCTCCACCATTCCGACGTGAGTCTCTGTGGACCACCTGGAAATTTTGCAGGGACCTTGGTTAACCGAGTCTCACAGCGCCAAATGCCAAACTGCGGTCGGGGTCTTGTCTCCGGAACAGCCGCCCCTTGCAACTGGCCCGGTCAATTCCGGCCTCGCATCGCCCAGTTCTCACCCTGTCGTGTTCAGCGTTCACAACGTTCACCAGTTGCGCGTCCAATAAACCCTCTTCCTCCAGCTTGTGTCTCTCTCTTTCCTTTGTTCCGTAAATTGAGTCACGATGTCTTACGCCTCTTTCGATCAAAACACGTCAAGCAGCAATCCCAAGAGCTACGAAAAGTATCGAGAGTGGGGGTTGCAGCCGCAAAGCGAGTACAGATTCGAACTTGCGCCAAACTCTTCCATCGGAATCAAGGTATGCAGTCGTTGCAGACCCGGAATTCCTTTACCGACGGATCGGCATGCATCAGCTCGTGGATGGGTATGCAGAATGTTTTGGGACCGAACTAGCCACAGGGATAGCATACCTGTTTGGAGGGGATTGCAAAGCTGTCATTTACACCCATAGTGGATGTACGCTGGAGATGAGTCTCTCGTTTGGCCCCCAACCATCACTTCGGTGCCTTACCCTTCCTCCCCCCACGTTTATGGAGAACCAATGGCAGAATACACCTCGGAAGAGACGGCTATGGGCCACTATCAGTCTGCGAGCATATTATTTGAGCAGATGCGTGTCCTGTCACTGGCAACAACAGATGGGGTGCCGTTGAACGGACTGAATCCCCAAAACGTCCCAGCAACCCCGCCGCACATACTTGTCCTCGGTCCGGAGAATTCTGGAAAAACGACGTTATGCAAAACGCTCGTAAACTATGCTGTACGTGGGGAACCTTGGGGACATGACGAGTGGTCCCCAATCCTTGTGAACGTGGACCCGGGTGATGTAAGTGATCTGAGGTGTGATCACATTGGGTTGCATCTGACCGCCCGTCCCCCCATCTTCCAGGGTGCATGGTCTGTCCCAGGGAGCATCTCCGCCACTTCTCTATCCACTCCGTTATCTACTTCGACGTCTACGTGTCCATTGGGACTGTCGGCATCAACCGCGCCAACAGTTTGGTCCTCCAACGCTTTGATTCCCCTGACGTATTGGTATGGGCACACCGAAACCCAACGCAACCCTATGCTACTTGAGCGCATCATCCGGAATTTGGGCACTCGCGTGCAAGAAAGACTGGAAGTGGACCCTAAAGGTCAGAGGATTCACGCCTGTCAAGCCCCCTATGTGGAACAACCTACCGGTGTCGGACGGGCCACGTAGAGGGCCTCCTTGGTGATAACAAAATGGTGTATCTCATTTCGTGCATCTCCAGGGCGCGCCGCTGGAGTAATCATCGATACACCTCCTGCATTCGCCTCCTCTTCGTCCGGGGATCACAGGAACAATCTCATCAAAGCATGCATCGAGTCTTTCAAAGGTTTGTCCACGTTCTTTCCCACTTTCATCGTACAGTGCCGCACACCACTACTGTAGGCCCCGCGAGGCCGCGATGTAGCGCTGACCGCCCCCTAAACAGTTAACATTATCCTCGTGATCGGACAAGAAAAACTATGCGCGGAGATGCAACGAACGTATGGCAGGTCAATCAACGTGATCAGGTTGCCAAAATCAGGTGGCGTTCGTCCTTTCACCCTGCTTGCCCCATTCGACGAAAGACAAAAAGTTGACTGACGTGCGTTCGAACTGCCTGGTACTGACTGATTTCGCGTTCCCGGATCTTTGTTTGTGGATGTTCTCGTAGGCTGTTGACAGGGATCACGCGCATCGGCAACGAGTGAGGAACCATCAGATTCAGAATTATATGTATGGCCAAAAGATCGAGATACCTGACCGTTGCGATAACGGCGAGGGGAGTTACCTCTTCCAACATGAGCCTACGTCGGATTTGTCCTTGGCCCCATCGTCTGCTGTCGTCTCGTTCGACGATATCACGATTTATAGGATCGGCGGAGGTGAGACTTCATGCTTTTTACGCTCGAGCCTTTTGTTTTCTCCTCACTCGGTCGGGATTGTGCATCCTATCAATCACAGATCGCCCGCAGGGTTGGGTGGGAACGAAATGTCACCATCACCTTTCACCTGATCGAGATCATCCTCCTGCTTTTTTGGTTTCTTACGATGAAGCAGTTCGCTGACTGACAATTTCACCCTTGCCCATATTCCATCCGGCGTCTTGACGTCGCCCGAATAGAATCCATGGCACCTTCTTCCGCACTTCCGATTGGTGCCTCGCGGACGGTTTCAGAACTCCTACCCTTACACATCGATCCGTCGAGCCCTTCTTCTGGTCTCTTGAATTCGGTCCTGGCCCTCTTAGCGTCTACGGCCGGTGATGGCGAGCAATACGATGAGGAGATAGCTGACTTACCCGTTCAGGGGTTTATCATCGTGTACGTCAAACGATACGTTTGATCTTTTTGCACCGGTCCGAGAGGGAGATACTGAAATATGTTTTGCGTGCGTCGGTTTAGGACCGCGATTGACATTCCAAATCGCAAGATGACCGTCCTCTCACCGACCTCCGGAACATTCGCCGGACAAACGGCGGTGATGGCCTCGATAGACTGGCAAGAGATCATATGATAACTTCCGCGAACGAGCACCGGCATAGTAAAGTGTTTGTCTGATACTGGAGTTGGAACGCTATTGCTATAAAATACTCGCTTGGAGATAAAATCGACTGTGTCTGGGGAAAAAATGGTCTGATAGAATATCCGCACCCATTGCAGAGCGTTCAAGAAATCCCATCGTCGGGTTCAAAGCGATCGGAACGGGGTTTCTGATCTGAGTTTTCATATTCTCGACAAATCCCGTCCCCAGATACCGCGGATAATCCAATCCGCCATGAGAAGCGCCTTAGTCCTACTGCTCACTTGCTCGCTGAAGTAAATAGATCTCCAAGCGTACATGGCCCACTGTAGGTCGAGAGCATCACTGTTAGAACGAGGGAGATGGCGATTCTGACGATCGAAAGAGACCCACCAATCCACCCATGAAGCTATACTTTCCGAAATCGAACACAGCGGCATTACCGATGTACGCCAGCGATCCGAGGTGATGGTAGGCGAAATGTTTCGAAACGAATTCATCTGCGGCTTCGGGTGTGATCATGTTTTTAGTCAGGTTTGCTTCCTGCTTAGTCAATTGGTGTAATTTCGCCCCAAGGTATTTGCCTTGTTGAGAGGCGACTTGGGCAGTCTGAGACTCATCAGGCAATGACTAAGAGTTGAGAAAGGATGGGGAAACATACAGCGGGCAGTGTCGTGATCTTGTTGCCAATGTCCTGAAGCATGATTGCAAGCTCGTTCAAACTCAGGCTCTCGTCCCCGTCCTTGTCGTAGAGTTCAAAGAGCTCTTTGACCTGTAAGCACCTTGTTGAGGTCTCGCCTCTCATTGACTAAAGTTTTTATCACATACCCGCTCAAGGTGCATCTCAGACATTGGCATCATCCTCTTGATGCTCGTCACTACGAGACAATCAGCGCACGCGCCAGGGAATGAGGAGGAAGGGGGTCTGACCCATCAACTCCCACTCTGCGAGGTCGATCTTTCCATCCTTGTTCTTGTCCGCTTCGTCGACCAGTTCGAGCAGGTGTGCCACAATCGACTTTTCAAGCTACCGGATCGTCAATAGGGAACGAAGGCAGAGTGACCTTAAGAGGCTCACAGTGGCACAATCCCCGATAGCGTACACGTCGCCAAGAGGAGCACCCTTCACGCGAAGGTGAGAGTCCACCTCGATGGCCTTCTTGTGCACCTGGTTTGGTAGATAACCAGCAACCTTGGAGGTGAATGGATTCATAGCAATTCCGGTGCTCCATAATACGAAATTCGCGGGAATCTCGTATTCCGTGGATTCGCCAGTCTCTTTATCCTTCTTGGTGTAGACGACGTGGTTCGGATGTACGGACGCGACCCTATGCGCACATGAGTCTTTCGACAATGTGGGCAGATAATGGGCAAAAACCAACCGAGCCCCAGTGACCAATTCGACGCCATCTCTTGCGAATTTATCCTAGAGTTTGCATGTTAACCCCAACCAAGAGGCATCTGGGGCACAACCTACCTCTGCATACTTCGAAATTGCTTCGGAGTACTGAAACACGGGTTGGGGGACAAATGAATGGTAAAACCTGATAACGCAACTCACTGTATTCAGGATATGCTCGCCGCTTTGAATAACGTGAATTGAAACCTCTTGACGGCAAACTTTTGGATAGTATTGCATGATATCCTCTTGACAAAGGTCGTAAATCTCAGCAGCGGCTTCCACACCCGTGGGTCCACCACCACAAACGACGAAGCTTAGTAGGCGTCGTCGCTCCACTGGCGTCGTGGTAGGTAACGAAGCCTCCTCGAAGTTATCTGTCCCGAAATGAGCTTAGACTGCAATAAGTGGTGGATACAACGCTTACCCATGATTTTTCGTCTTATCTTGAGGGCATCCGTGATAGTCTTGAGCTGGAAGCAGTGCTCTAGTCCGGAAACACCATGGGTGGAAGATACCGAGCCGACCGCAATTACGAGTTTGTCATATCTGCATCCGGGTGAGGGTTTGGCGAAGGTTGAGAAGGGATGGAGCCTCACGGCACGTAGATGGATTTTTTTGAACCCTCGGGTCCACTTACTTCGACCTCGAGCAGTCTCTCGGACATTACAAGGTCGGCAGCTTTTCCAGAGATAAAATGACCTTCCAGACGCGCGATTATTTTACGCAGAGGTTCGATCAGGGACCGCACCTGAACGGTGCCTACGGCGGCAGCTGTCAGATTGGTTAGTGACAATACTGAGAAAATGCCAAGATGAACACGTGCAAGGGAGGAGAGGGGTGAACGTTGTAAACGTGTCGGGAGAAATGAGCGTAACATGGTAGTCTCCAAGGGAAAGTTTGCTGAGCAGTCCAACGGCCTGGAGGAGATTGAGGTTTCTTCAGTCTGATGAGCATCCGTGTGAGCTCCACCTACACCCCAGCCGCCGCCGACGATTACAAGTCGGGGTTTTTGGCTAATGCGTTCGTTCTCTGGGTCTTCTATGTCGCTAAGGAATGCTGCAACGATGGGTAGGTTCTTTGGACCTCCTGTTTCGGGGCAGAGGGCCAAGGGCGAGACGGGTACTTTATCGACATGGGCTTCGGTGTAGGTGAAGGCATCGTGGACGAAGATTGCACCAGTGATGAGTGTGACGCCTAACACGGTGGATGCTGCCGCGTAGCCGGTCCAGCGGAGAAATAGTCGCGTGCGGTGGAGAAAAGGCCTTGGGGACGATGCAGTTGATGCGAGACGAACTTGAGGATGAGGGTATCTGTGGGCACCCACGCGCAGCGCAGGATAGATAGCTCGGCGAGAGAGGGCAGTACGAAGCATTTTTCGGCCGAGAGGGGACGGGACTGCAGCGAGATGCGTCCTTTCAAGTTGGGTGGTCCTCAAGCGGTGCGGCTGTTTGGAGGTGGGGTATTTGACGTCACCGTTAACCGTACCTGGAACACCGACGAATGCGACCAGAATGTCACCTGTTTATGCATAATTTACCGCTAAAAAATACACGTTTCTAACCGTGAATAATGGGCTACATCGGCGAGGCGGGGGCGGTTTCCGAGGCCGGGCCACTGCCCCCCAAGAACTGTATCTCGTAGGTATCTCCGGTGTACCCGTTGTATTTTGATTCTGAGGCCAATCATGATCAGAAGCGCCGACAAACCAAAGTCGTCCAGCCCATCGTTGTTACCATCGTGTCCCACCTGCGGATTCTCTGGTGGTGTGCTGTCCCACATTGTCCGGCGGCCAACTGTCAAGGCGGTGAAGTTAGATGTCCACACCCTCCTCTCCAGTCAGGCCAAGTCTATCAAGTCTCAACGTTGATCTCCCATCATTTTCCTCCGCCTCCTCCTATGACCAAGCCTCACCGTCCACATCCAGGGGCCGTTCTTTCTCACAAGTAAAACTGCCCTCTTTCCGGATATCCACTCTGGGGTCACCCAAATCTCCGTCCCGTCGTTCCCTCGACTATGAACGCCCTTCTGTCGCTCAACAACCGGATCCCACCCAGAGGTACCGCGACGAATCCCGCAAACTCCTCGCTCACATCCTCGGTCAATTACGCGATCGGAAAAAACCAGAATCGGTGTTTAATGCTTTCAAGTCGGGTAGAACTCATGGTACCGAATCACGAGATTTGCGAACAACGGTTCGGGCCATTCAAGGTGCGGTCAAGCTCAGGGCAGGTCTGAGCCCCCAAATACGCCCTGGGGCGTCTGCGCAAGACGACAATGACAGCGATAGCGAAGGAGGGTCCTTTTCAACCGACTCGACCTTCAATCATCTCAGCCAATTTGTCAACGCACTTGCCGTGGCCGTGAATGCGGGCTGGCAAATCTTTGACGACGGGTAAGAAGTCGCGTTCAACTGTGATAAACGTATTTGATCTCGACTCCCAGAGATTCGCTTGACGGATCCTCGGTACCGTTCCCCACAAATGTTCCGCGACGATCCTCTCGCAGTAGATCCGGCCGTCGATCACGGTCCTCTTCACCTCTGAGAGGGAGGTTTGCCAGGCTAGTTGCTCCAGACCTCCTCGCACACTCGGTTGCCACCCTCGCCTCAATCGTTTCCGAGGACTGTCGTTTCCAGATCACAGCGCCACGACCCTCCCGTCCCCCAAATGCACTCCAGTCAGTGGTACTTGATGCCGCCGGCTACCTCTTACACATGAACCGGCGCAACCCCAGAGTCGTTTCGCAGATAGGCTTCGCCCTTCTCCCTGCCTTTTATACCTTCCGCCCGGAGATGAATACAAAACTCCTGACCTTTTTTGATACCATGGTCATGCGGCCCATGCTAGACTTACTTAGAGAAGCTCAAGGTAGCGCCCTAGTCGAAGGTGGGTCACCTCAAACCCCCAGCTCCCCTTCGTCCATTGACGGTCCCTTTAGCCCCTGCGAAAGACATCGACCCGGACGAATCGGTCATCCAAATCCATGTCGAAGAGGCTGGAGACTTCACCTCGGCTTCTGAGAATTCGCGCTGGAAACCTTGGTCTTCATTACCATCAAAATCCGTAAACATTCCCTCGAGTAACGCCCCCTCCCAGGACCTCGTGGTCTATCACCTCTCCTCTCTCCTCTCCCCACTTCTCTCCGCCATCTTCGAAAACATCACCATCCTGGACACGACTTTACCGAGTCTGCACAAGTTTTTCCGCCTATTTGGAGCGATCATCGAAGCCAAACCCGATGCTTATCTCGACGTTTTCGAAGTCGTCGCTTATTGTTCTGTTCGCGCCAGGCAGGCAGCGATCGTCGTACTCTCCACTTACTGGCCTCGGGCGTTGGGACATATAGTTGTCACCAAGATGTTACCCACTTTGAGCCCCCTCGAGTTCTCGAACACCCTCTCCGAGACAGCCTCCTCCCACGTGGACCAGTATCGTCACTCCTTTGTCCCATGGAACTTCAGTAATTCAGGCGACGCACTATCCACTAGCTGCTTTGCATGTGGAGAGGAGCTGGAAGGGTACGGATTTGTTTGCCCACTGTGCCGATGTAGCGTCCATTGCAAGTGCTACACGTATCCGGAAGGGTGTTGCCTCGCTCAGTACAACGTGGATCCGGATGGTGACGGGAAGGTGGCACAATACCGATATTGTTATTCCCAACCCTCTCGGAGGTTCGGTAGAACGGAACTTCGGAAATCGCGACATTTGTTCAAGCTTTCCAACATTTTCACCTTGACTTTGTGCTTCCTTTGCGAAAAACCGTTATGGGGAAACACCACCCAGGGGATGAAATGCTCGGAGTGCCACCGTTTTGCCCACCCCGGGTGTCTCTCCTGCTTATCTGCGAACGACTTGGTCGTATGCGAAGGCGGTCCGACCTACGATGCCCGCGTTCGCGTTCCATGGGCTACACTCCGACAGTCATTTGTGGAAACTTACAAAGGTTTCATTTACAAACTGGATCAGCTCAATGACAAGTCATACGAGGAAATTTGCGTGTTGTACTCAGCATTATGGATTCAGTTGCAAATGTTGCAATCTGGCGTGTCGTTAGGTTCGATCGTCGTGGAAAACCTACCACCGGAGGCGGCGAGCGGGCCAACGAGGAAACAGCTAGACGAGAAGGGGATCAGGAAGTTCGAATTGCACTACCTCGTCCAACTGTACCACTCTTTCCTCACAGGGGGAAACCTCAGGGTCTCGCAGACCTTCGAGGAGTACTTCCTGGAGAACGACATCAACGCCAAAAAACACCTGATATGTTTCGACTGGGCTTCCCTGGTATACGCCTTGACGGTCATCAAGTCTCCACCATCCCACCTCCCCCTCGTCGGCAGGAACTCACCCGATTTACTCGATGTAAACCGCCTGGAAGGAAGTAATGTGATCAAATCCCCAGCCGATGACACGGAGACAGCACATACGTACGAAATAGCCTCCCTGGCCCATATTCGAGATGCGCTTGGGACGGCGTTTGACATCACATCCGACGACGGCGCCCGTTACCTTATCTCTCATTTGCACTCGTTGGGATTCCTGGAAAGGTCGGACCTTGCCAACCTTTGGGTCGGTGACGATGCCACGACGAAGTACGAAGAAGAGTACTGCAGTTTCCCGCTACCCGTCGGGCTTGATCTCTCTAACGAGGTTGAAACGCTCGCCGCCGCCATCGAAGCGTGTTTGTCAGATCTCGACCTTTCGGTCAACGAAATTGGACTTTTGTTATTGACAAGAAGGTTTTGGTACGATAGGATGATCACAGACGATGCGTTGAGGAGGTTGGCTAAATGTTTGATCTCGTGGATCCTCGCAGAGGTAGAGTGTTGACCCTAGTGTTTGCGATCCCGCACTGACGTGTCGCTTGGCCAGGATGACTGTCTTGCAACTATCCTTCGCGACTACGTACCTAAAGGCCTTGCATTACCAGGCGTACGTTCCACGGAAGCCGCTCCTTGGCCGCCCCACTCATCAAACCACCATACGCCTGGGATATCTTTCCACAATGGTCGAGTCTATATCGACTACCGACGGGAACTCATGTCCAGATATGCTGCGAAGTGGATGGGTTCACTACATGACCACGATCGATCGGCGTATGCGGACATGATGTGTCAGCTATCTCAAGAGCTATCCGAAGATTCTGCGTTCGAAAGTGGGCCAGAATCTGGAGTGAAGAAAGCGGCGGAACGGCATTTGAGGAGCATCATCAAGCTTGGGCAGATGTCTGTGATGTTCACTGCTTTTGAGGACACGTTCAAAAAGTGGCTCGATCTGTTACCCAGAGACCACCGACAGGTCTGGTGCTTTTATTTACCCTTCCCGCAATTTCTGACAGATCAGGTAGTCTTACCCGGTGCTCATCCGCCTGTTCAACAAAGATGCGGAGGCGGTTGGCCGTGGAAGTGTAACCCTCGAAAACCCCACCCTCGCCCCTATGGACGTGGGGGGCCTCGCGGCCATAGATCCCTGGAGAATTCTATTCCAAGTTACCTCCGAAAGCAAAGAGGGTCTTAAAACCGGCTTACAGTGGTTCTGCGTATTCGCGCGCTCGGGCGTCGAGATACCTGTTCCCAGGTTTGAACAGATGCTCGGGCTAGTTCAGCAGTTCGATTCGTCATGGCAAGATTCGAAGTTGCTAATCGAAGCACTCTTCTGTGCGACGTGGCTGAGATCACTCGGAAGACAGGAGTTACAGACGACCGTATCAGATATCCATGTATCGGTGTACCCCCAGGTTTTGGAGGAATTCAAGACCAAGAAACTAACCGACGCGTGAGTTACGAGGTACACTGAATGATCAGCCAACTCATTCACCACAGAATCGCATTTCTAAAACAATCCCTCGCGATATGCTTGCTTCTCTTTGGTTGCGAGCGGAAGAAGATAATATCATTAGGGTTTATCGAGGAAGCTGAAGTCGCCGATCTCCCATCCCGGAGGAAACTCAACGCTCGGGGAATGAGGCACCCGGACTTTGTCGGGGTGGACTCTGGGCTGATCAACGTCTTGCGTCGCTATGTTCTGGCCAGAGTTGACGAAGTATCGACACTAATCGCACAGTTCTTCGCGGCGGTCGTGAACGAGACCTCTCTTCTAGAGCCTCATGAGATCGATAACATCATCCTCAGAAACGGGTCGGCGATGGTTGCTTGGTGAGAAATTTTGTCACTGGAAATTTTCATCGGGTCACAAAGCCGTGTAATAGTGCCTGGGACTTCTATGGGATGCAGCACAAGAAGCTTCCCACGATACGGATCTCATTTCTCTTGCGCCTGATTGTCGTGGATGCCGAACCTTTTCTGGAAATATGGTCAAAAGTGTTCTCATCAGAAGACTGGGAAATCAGGTACCACAATTAGTTTGACTCCCTAGGCCTGGTTTAACGTTGCATCCCTTCCAGATTCGACGGCACGTTGCGGCTTTTCAGAATGGTGTTGGATGTAACCCACCCTGCTTTCCAAATCGAAGATCGGCAGTGGAGGCCAAGTGTGATCGAAATATTTAATCATTACTTTTCTTGCATATGGAAGGATCCCACAGTCAGTCTTCTCTGATTTTGGGGTCACCTTGCTTTCTTGATCGGAATTAACCTTTTGTATTAGGAAGAAATTCGACTTGCGGTCGACACATGGTCGCAAACACTTCTGCCGGCACATTTCGAAGCCATCTCCGCTTGCTGGAACGAAGCGTTATCAAAGTCACCAGTCGCGGAGCGAGTTAAATTGGTCACATTCCTGATCCACCTCCTCCCTCATTTTCCACGTTGGCTAGGTGAAGTCTGCCATCAGCTCCCGTAATTAATACTTGGGCTGACGATCCAGATCGGCAGTTCTGTCCTGGCCCGTCGTCCTCGAGACGCTTCTCGAAGATGACTATGAACGCCGGATGGGGGATCATGATCCAGCAGCCGCTCATCTGGTAAACTTTTCCTAATTCTGCGTCGTGGGCGCGACTGACGTTTTCCACAGTCGCTGTATGGCGTTCCCACCGGAGGCTCGGAGGTTTCAATGGTTGCCGGACAAGACAAGGAAACACGTCAGCTTCGGGTAAGTAAGAAAAAATTAACTTCGGACGTGATCCTCCTGACCGTTGGAAATAGGAATGCCTACTTCTTCTCAGCATGCAGATGATTTCAAACGGCGTGCCTGCAGACATCTACACCCTGCTAAGGTTGAAAGTTCATTTGGTCCGATCGTTCGGGTTCCGCGACGTGTCGGAAGTTCCTTCTGGAAACGGGCAGGCATTCTATATCCAGTTTGGCGCACTGCGCGAACTCCCGGAATCATCCCATCCGTGTCTGAACGAATTCGTAAACCTCCTCGACGCGTACCAACCGTTTGACATTGCCCCATCAGCTATCGGTGGACCATTCGCCAACGACGACCTCCACACATCTCTCCTCGTCGGTTCCGTGTTCGTGGACGTTTTACTTGCGGTTTTTAATGAAGCTGTCATCGACTCCCTTCCATTCATCGTCTTGAAGAACCTGATCAAATGCATCATCATCATAACCTACAAACACGATCTGGAAAGTAAGCCCTTACGCCACTTACAAGCAGGTTTTCGCAAGGTCGTCAGAAAGCTCAACGAGATTGTCATGATGGGTTTGAGTTACGAGATTCGACAACTGGCACTCACAGCCTGCGGCGCGTGTATCAAGAGGTGGCCGAACATGGTCGGGAGCATCATCTAGTACGTCATTGCGAACATGATGCTCAGTCGTGTTCTGATGGATTCTCAGTGAATCATTGGAAGGGGCCGCGCAACTCATCGTGTCGCTGGATCACAATTGCGAGGACGAGCTAGTCATCCAGACCCGATCATTCATTGAAACAACCCTCTCGATCTTCAGTACGCATGGGGTGTTCAATACCCTTTGCAAGGTTGGACCCCCCCGTTTTCTTCATTAGGGTTTTTGACACTGAGGATCATCCCTTTGCAGCGTAATCTAGAGCCATCGTTCTTCACCGTACTCCGCAATATCCTCGAAAGAGGCGCTGTTCCGGCGGCGGATGGGGAGTCCCTCGGAAATGCGTTGCTTAGGGACACGTTGACGCGGGCCGTGGACAATGATCTGGCCTCCTTCCAGCAGGTTCTTGATAACCTGAACACGTTCATCGAGGCGGTCCATCATTCTGGCTTTAGCGCCGAGTTGATGCAAGGTGCGGCTGAACCTTGAGTGACCGTTTTTGTGGACTGATTTGGTCGGGTTCCAATCCAGTGGTGGGAATAAGTCTCACAAACATCACTCGGAGGACCGCGGAATGGTCTTACGGCTCCTTCGACGCGTCACCACTCTTCTTGATGGCCTCCACTCTGATTCAAAACAATCAGGCGCAAAGTCGGGTAAGTGTGACCCACTTCACCTGCCCCGGGACACGGGTCGCTTACTCCGTACAGGAACTGCTTTTCTACTTTGAGAACGTCTTGCGTGCGACCTTGCTAAGGTTCCACGCTACTTCGGACAGTTTGAAACGAATCTTCCGGGTGACGTCGGCGCTGTACAAGAGATATAATGCTCAGAACCAGAGCGGCGGCAAAGAAGCATCCGCAAACAGCATTACCGACACGATGCTGGAAATTTTGTCAGACGGACTGCGTGGAAAAGCGAGGGTCCCGTCCTCCACCGTCTCATCGATCCTGGAGGTAAGAATAGTTCGGCGACTACCCTCCCGGAAGGGGCTAACATCTGCCAGGTGGTCATTGACCCGGAAACGGATATCCCGACCAGGCAATTGATCCGATACGCAGAGGATGGAATGTTTTACCTCCTTTCATACACTCCCACCGAACACTTCGCCCAGTCAGACTACATCGCCGCCGAGACTGTTGCAAGGTTGATCGCGCTGCTTGCGGACAAGGATCTGGTATCACTAGTAAATGTTATATCGGGCTTGCATGTGGAGGTACGCCGCCCCCGGTTCGTCCTTGATTCGCTCTCCGACTCTTCCTTCAGCGTCCCTCCCGGACTGGCTCAGTCGTTCGGGCGTGGAATTTCCTACTTTCCGCCGCCCTAAAGACCAAGTCTGTTGTGACCGCCAAGGTCCTCTTCTCGAAATTCTCACTCTTCGCCCATTGTTTCCAACTCTCCCTCCACCACCACATGCAGCAAAGTCTGGGAATCCAGGATATGGGCGCCGCAGACATCAACCGGGCTTACGTGTCAATAAAGCTCTGGCTGTTGTTGGTTCACATGTTTGAGTCGGTCCAGACCGGGGTGGTCGAGGGTGGGACGGTTCATGAAAATTCAGCGAAGATGATTTGGAATGAACTGTGGCCGTCTTTCGAGACGATCGTCCTTTCTTTGGAAAACGACGCCCTCAACGGAAGTGTTTCGGTAAAGCGTGGATCTCCCCTTGAGCAATTCATTCATTCTCATATGCTCCGCAGCCGGTCGCGATTCTCATCTGGTCCTCCGTTGCGGAGCTCTTTGTCTTCCTGAGACACGCTCACGTATCGGTTGCGTTAGAAAATTCATCGCAAGTTGCTTTACTAAACAGGCTCCGGCCGCTGGTTGGAGGAGGAGAAACTTCAAAGGTCGGTACTTTTGGTTTATTGCCTAATTTCGCTTACCCACTTTTGGCACCGCCCAGTTCGCACGCCTGGCGAAGAGCATATATTCACCCATGAATGAAATCGCATTCGATGTATTGGTCAACCAGACAGCGAGCGATATGATGGCTGCGGAAAAACTTCACGCATTTGAGTCGACGAGAAGAGACCGTGTCCAAGCGCCAGAAAGAGCACGCAGAGAGGTCAAGGTAACGAGTTGAAGGAGCAGGAAAGGCCGAGGGAATAGTAATAGGCGTATAAAGCAATAGTACTTTTCATGCAGTTCTTAGTCGCGCTTTCTGGGCCTTCTTTCTGTTCTCCCTGACGATGGTCGAACCAACGAAGAGGCCGATCGCAGTTAGTCCCACAACGAGGAGGAACGCTGGCAAGCGAACTGCCCACTCTCTGGCCGGGAAGTAATCATGAACTGGACTGGACGAGTCGATGAGCGGCTTTGAGAAATAAATTAGGGCAGTTCGGGCGCGATTGAAAAGAGCTCACCAGGATTATTGCCCATGTCGTGTAATAAACGAATACAAAAAGGGCAGTAAAGAGCATTCCACCCCCTAGAACCTTATCGCTCATTGCCTACGGTATTCGCCGAAGTTAATCGGGTGTACATCGGGCTCGTCGAACGACAGAAGGGGTCGCTCACCATTTCAAGGGCGTTGTCGAAGACGTTGAAGGAGGATGAGGGTTTGTCACGGAGAACGTGACAACGGGTGTGACGCGGGACTCAACTCTCATTGCCCTGGTTCCAAGTCTTTGATTCTCTTCCGGCTCAGCCTCCAATGGGAGCACACCCAGCCCTGCAACAAGACAAGTAGTGCCAAGGGAGCCCGGAAGATTTTGTCGCCCCACCGCGGCATCACGCCACTTTTTGGCTAAGGTCCATGCCGACCCGGCAAATTCACCCCGACTTTCGAAAGTCGGATGTTTAACCTAGAATCCAGGTAACTCGGTTGTTGTGAAAGGAACACTGAATCTAAATCCAGAATTAAATACCGTGGCCCAGGTGCAGGGTGCTGTGTTCTCGGGCATCAGCCACGATGCGACTCTGCTATTCGCCTAAGGCTCCCCTCTTTGTATTGGCACCGAATGCTCGGGGGGAACCCTTGCTCCGGATTCGAGGGTCCAATCCGAGTTGAAAACGAGGTTAATATGCGGGCACTTGTTCATCCGCTAATGAGACACCCTTTACCACGCCAGCTGTCAAACACTAAAAGCCCTCTCGACCCTTACGAAAGACCCCGACATGAGACGCTTCGTACCATCATGATGTACTGTGAATGATCACCCCAAGTTTCACAGTCTCTTTGCAGTTGAGGGGATCGGGTACGTTAGTTTTAGTCGACATCACATCCGGCTTCGCTGACGCCAACACACGAAAATATTCGTAAACAACGTACCCAGTTATAAGGGCTTGACCGGGACCCTTTCCAGTCCAACTTCCTGGCTTCCAGTGGAGCCCCCTCGACCTCTGTCCGCTCTCTTATGATGGGCATGAAGCACCTGAACCTTACTCCCCACTCTGGCCACACATTCACGCCAAAATATGTCTATCTGCCGGCTGGCAGTCGCATTATCCTTGGCCGGGCCACGGAGTCAAATCCCAGCCATCCCTCCAATGGACTATTCCCACGGGAGATGTCGATAAGCCTGAACCACGCCGAAGTCTGGTATGAGGACGGCAAGGTTGGGATAATTAAACTCTAATCTTTGATCGCCGGCTCAAGTGTTCTGCCTCTAGATTTTTATCCAAGACCTTGGTTCTGAGCAAGGTACCTCGGTAAACTATTCGCCTATCAGACGGCCAACCCTGGTCTCTAGCGGCGACATCGTCGTGCGTCTCCTTCCGTACCTGTAGCGAGCACCCTCTGATATTTCACAGACTCTCGGCGGGGTGATGATGAAGATTACCATGGGATAAGGTGGCAACCCGCAGATACGTTTCACTGTTAGATTCTATTTTACCATTTTTCTGTGTGTATATAACCGCGTTGTAGCCATTGTATATAGTGGATCTACAGGGTGTTGCGACAATCAGGATCATCGACTCGTATCCTATCGGATCTTTACGTTTTCTGCCGGAACATTCTGGTCGCGTTTGCCACTGAATGCAAGCATGCCTTTTCTTTCCCAGCACTCTCAATCGACTCTGAACTCCATCTTGACCCACAGACGTGCCAGTCTGTTGTCGTCTGACACTGGATTTCCGTGTTTTTTGGGGGTTGGGAGCGATCAACGATCTCCAGAGTCCCTCGGGAAGTGATGGAAGCGTTCCGCCGACCTGGCCTAACCAAATGTGATCGGGGAAAATGGAGAGCCAAACAGTCATAAATAAGCGGAGGTACTTGACCTGCCAAAGCCCACGTTGGCCACGATATTGGTGACGTCGTACGGTTGGGTCATTCATCTGGTGTCCTCGGAGCGTGTCGCCTAAACGTTGGAATAGCTCCTACGCTCGATTGTTGTACCCAATCGAACCTAGGGCGGGGCGAGGATCATCCCGCTCCGAGTTTCGAGGACTGACAGATCACTGCCTGCAGCCGTGAAACCGCTAAGGCTGCACACATGATGCGTGAAACAAAAAGACGAGGTCCCTGCAAGTTGGCCCACTGGGTCACAGGAGCGGGGAACAATACCGGCCAGGCGGGTCCAGTCCATAAGGGCGGCACCTATCGCTCCGACTTTCTTCCAGACTGATCACAATCCATACCGCGGACGCTTTTCAATTTTCTCGTTGCGTCGGACAACCCACGGCCATCCCGTCAGTCGGCAAATTGAGAGTTAAGCGTTGGGTAGGCTGATTACATAATCTGATCACGCCGCACTCTGCGATCACCGAGGGACTTGAGTTTGACTATACCTCAGCCGGCTTGACCTCAAGCGGTCTCATGGATCACTTCGCATTTGCGGCTCTTGCGCAGATAAAGATTCTCCTCGTCCCGGTGGGGTCCATAACAAAGGCTCTTTTCGACAAGCGGGCAGCCGAGATCAGGTCATTCGATAGCATACCATTGGGAGATATCACCGTAGGGGACAAGGATCAACGAGGTGCACAACGTGCATTCGCTCCTCGGCGACCCGCGCTCACCCCATTTGTTCCAGCTCGTTTCCTTCCCACAACCAATACACTCGCTACCGGTTATCTTCACCTCAGTTTTCCTTCACACCCTCCCCCCGAATCCTACCTACCTCTATCGCTCTTCAGGCCCTCTGCATTCCCACTTGGTGTTATTGGAATCACCTCGTGCTCAGCTGGGACCTTTGAACACATCCTCACGTATTTTGATGACGCCGTTCGTGATGTCATCCCGTCCGAATGCGCCCTGCCTGTGTCCAGAGTGTGTCTTGCATTCGAAGAAGCCAGCGACAGCGCTGCGCTGAACACGTCGTTGTCGGATGTCGAGGTCATTCCCAAAATGGACACAAAGCAGACCAAGCTTCACCTAGGGACCTTGCTGGCCAGTCTCTGTTCACGTATCTTGGTCGACTTGTCTGATTTTGTCCGTCACATTCGTACACGCAATCTCAATTCACTGACAATTCATCGGCAGATTCAAAACCTCGAGTCCCCTATCGGGAACGAATATTTGAACTCTGGCCTTTTCGCCACCCTTCCACCGTCTCAGCTTCCAAGCGCGCTGGATCCGGAACAGAGGAGTGAGTCTCCCCCTTCAACTCACAGCCAGCCAGAGCTGTCAACTATTTCCAATCTACGAAAATCCTCGACGTTGAAACGAACCTCATCTGCCGGACCAGCTCTACCCTCCCTTCGTCAGTCGACTCTCTCCGCCTCAACCTCGGGTAAGAAGCGAACCAGCGGCATCGGTGCAGCTTCATCGCATGGGAGGTTGTTTAAAGTTCTCGGCGACACGTTTTTACTCGCGGGGAGGACAGAAGATGCGGTAGTCTGGTGAGTACCTTGCTCCATACTCTCGCGCATACAACGTGATAATTCATCAGGTACACAGAGGCACTTGTGATGTTCAAGGGCCTCCCAGACCCTCTCTGGCACGCCTCAGTACTGGAGGGCCTTGCAACTGTGTTGGTTTTGGAAGCGTGGGCCAGTGGAGCCGGCTTGGTGACTAATACCTCCTATCCGTGTTAATTCTCTCACAAAAACCTTCGTAGAACGGCTCAAATAATTCCGTCAAGGATCCCTGGATAGATCCTGCAGAGAAGATCGTGCAGGCCTCAAATATGTACTCGAAGATCATACCCGGCCACGATCAGGATCAACTGTACCCATTCCTGACGTCTTTATACATCACTTGCGTCCTTCGGCACACCTCCCTGCTGTACTCCGTCTGGTCAGCCAAAGGCTGGGGGCCCGTTACATTTTCGACACTATTAAACCCTGGGCCAGCTCCATATATCCCCCCAACCCTTGCTCATCCCGATCAATTATCTTTCGTCAACCTGGAACGGCTTTCTATTACTTCGGGTATCAAACGAAACCAAATATCCGAGGTGCTGTCACAAGCCCATGGACCGTGGTTATTGCATCTCGGCTCCCGGGAGCGGATTGCAATCCTGCAATTTATCGCTGCGATGTATGGGTACCTCGGCTACAAGCGGAAGGAGGCTTATGTACTCAGAGAAACCATCGGATGCGTCATGGATCTGGTCGTTTGCGGGCGTGAGCACCACGATGACTACCACCTCAGCAGCGCGAAGCAGGTAATAATTGGACTAGATACACCAACCCCAACCGCTGGGACACTCGGAATACGGGAGAGCGAGCCGATGGAAGGTAATGAAGGTATTGTGAAGTTGGTGAAGTACATATGCAAGACTCATGGCGTCGACCTCGAGGCTGTCAATGTGGTGGAAACCAGTCCGGAGGCTATCCGTCAAAGAGACAGTCGGAATCGGGACGAGAAACGTGAGAGCGAGCTCCCACCAATTCCTGAAGATGATCTTCCGAAAGGACCTATCGGTTGGCCCGAACTTCAGATTGGAATTGTCCGGGAGGCGATCGCTGTCGCAGAAGCCCTGCCAGGTATTGCAGTTTCTCCGCCGTTCGAATTTTACACTTACCGTTGATCGTTTAGATTACGCTGCCGTCGCACAATTCTGTTTGTCTGCACTGAAGAACCTACACCCGGTAATGACAGCAACAGATCAGAATCAGTTGTATGCTGGGGCTACCAGGGCACTAGCAACGGCTAAGCGAAGAGGCGACTCGCGCACTGTTGAATATTGGACCGGAACCCCTATCGTGACAATTGAACTGACCCCGTAAGTACCCCATTTCTCCGTGTGAAAGGTACCGAAAGCTTGATGTCAATAGGTTACCGTTGGTCCGGCTCCCAGTCGAGAAGAGCATTTCGTCACTACAGGAGAGAGATGGGAGCACCGGAAAACGACTAGCGGTCACTACGGACCCCTTCCTATACAATCCCAGACGCTCCCTGAACAGCAAAGGAAGTTTGTTTGTTGTGCAAAACGAGAACCTGGAGTTACAGATCACCCTACGGAATCCGTTCGTTTTTGATTTGGAGCTTTCGAATTTATCCGTCAGGTGTGCCTTGGGTGTGTCAGCAAATAGACGTTGCTGAAATGCTTCCCAGCACCTCGGGGGTCACCTTCGAAAGCAAACCTGTTTCCGTCCTTGTGCCGGCTAATTCTTTCCATCATGTTCTCATCACAGGAAGGGCACTGGAAGCAGGGAATCTCGTTGTCCGCGGGTGTCTCGTCCAAGCGCCAAATGGGTTGTCCCGTGAATTCGGCCTGCCCCTGTCTACCGAAGAGGAGGAAGACAAACTCATGAAACGCAAGACAGCCGTTGCCTGTGAATATGGGCGGACGAAATATTCTGGGTTGGCAGCTCATCCATGGGAAAGGCCAGCCGAGAAACGAGCAAGCGTTCTGGTGCCATCCTCAAAGAAGCCCGCCAAACCGATTCGATACATGGACTTCAAGGTTGTTCCGGAATTACCGCTTCTGAGGATCCGGAGAACTTCTTTGACCCACAGTGCCGTAATGTTATACAACGGAGAAAGGCGTGTCTGCTTCCCATAGTTCCCCTGATACTGGGATCGTTAACGCCGTGGCAGGTCTACTATTCGGATCACCCTTGAGAACGTTTCGCCATTGCCAATTGACTATTTGAGTCTAACGTTCGACGATTCTACTATGGGTCCAGCCCAACAAGCATTGCTGGAAGGGGAACTTTCGGTCTTCGATACATACGAAACCGAATATGATCTGATCCATCGACAGGCCTTGACCTGGGACGCAGAGAACAGCAGGGTCGAAATTCCCCCGGGGAAGGTGATGACAGTGACTGTCAGCTGTTTTGGGAAGGCTGGCTGGTACGGGCGACCGGCCCAATTTTCCGAGGACCTTGCACTGACAAACCTTGTAGCACGAATGGATCAATACACATATCCTACGCATGCTCTCGGCAGGCTCTTGAGGCTGACCCTCCGGTTGACAACTTCTACACTCGCCAATTGACGTACCCGGTCCTTGTGACGGTATATCATATGTTGGAGTGTTATGACATGGATATCCTGTCTTATTCGGGGCTCAATGACCGAGTCGGGGTGGGGTGTCCTGACCCCTCCCAGGAGGAAAGCGAGGATCATGATTGGTGCTTGTTCTCGATCGAAGTACGGAATACCTATGGGCTACCTTTTGAAGTCACGTTCGAAAGGATGGACAAAGGTCAGGGACGAGCTACAAAATCAGGTCCGGATTTTGTTAAATCTCTCCCAGATAATGTCGTGGCTAGCACACGTCGCATTGTCGCTCCAGGGTCAACTTCCAGGTGTGTGATTAACCTCACGTTTTAGACAATTCCGGATCTAGAATAGTCTGATAGGATAATTTTGCCGCTGCGGAAGCTGCTGTTGACGGAAGAACAGACGTCCAGACCAATACCATCGCTATCCGGGCGTCAGTTTGTGGTGGACAAGTCCAGGCTGTCACCAGAAGACATCAAGCTCCAAAGAGAACTCTTCTGGTATCGTGAAGAGCTCTTCAAAACAACTCGTGGGCGGTGGAAAGAGGTGAGGTGGTACCACAGGTTCCCTTCACACATATCACTGAGCCGAAGAAGGCCGGGGGGTCTCGCTCAGGCGATCTTTCCCTAAGGCAGCAACGGCTCACGAAGCCGATGTTACACGCGTTACGCACGGACCCCGTTCACGTTCAGATGGAACTCTTGCAGCAGGGCGACGACGAAGACGGCGTATCCCAGAAGGTTGTGAACAGAAGGGGTGGCAAATACAAGGCTCCCCCTAACGAGTTCCTGTTCTTTAGAATGCGGATCAGAAACGTTTCCCGTAAGTTCCGACCGACTTTTTCGCGTTGTTCATGACGTCTAACTGGTGTTGGTACTAAACAGCGGCTAATCTCATTCTCACGGCAAGCATGTTCTTCGAACCCGAAAAACATGTGATCTACCAAGGAGTCTTGCGGGGGATTCCTCTCGGGGAAGTCCAGAGTGGTGAAACAAGGGAGTTGGAGCTAACTATCTGCTTCGTCTCTTGTGGAAGGTTTGAGCTTCGAGCGCAGGTCGAGATTCTGAACGCTCCTCGTGGAGAGTTGGCAGGCTCTGGGCACGTTACTGTTCTCGTTGAGGACGAGTGATATCTCATGGATCAGAATCCCACGACACGAGCACTTGTGGATAAATAATCCATTTCTATACAGTACCTTGAGCGAACAGAACATTCGAACATCCTATCGGTAACCAATCGCCATGAGGGGAGAGCACAGGGAATGTGGCACGGAACCGATGGATGATAACCACAGGAACGAGTGAAGGGAAATAGAAATCGGTTAGGCTTGCGGTATTATTATTACATGAAGCGGCATACACGAAGCTTGTCGCTACTTTAGTCAAACTCAGAATCGTCCTGTTTAAACGCGGCCGAGTACGCAAGGATCGTGCCATAGACCAACCTAGAAGGAATAGGATGCAGGACGTGATGAGCGCGCAAGGTTCGACGGGTGAAGGAGTGACTGCGGAAGTGGGGCGAGGGAAATACGCACCCTCCACCAATGATTGACATCGCACATGCGCCTGGACGTATGACATCTGAGTGGGCGAGAACGAGTGGGAGGGCGAAGCCGGTGACGACCACTATGGATGTGATGAACCGCCCGAGGTCGAGGGGGCCCGACCCGTCTTCAAGCGTGGAGAACTCATCGGAACCACAATGAGAGAACAAGGCGTTAGGTAGGGGTGCCAAAACAAACGTCAAGGCTGCGTTCGAGATGGGACCGGATCAGATTTCCTCGTGTCGGACGCGAGCGACCGGACGATTACGCACCGACGAGAAGAGGCAACCAATTTGACCACAAGGCACATGAGAGGATGATTAACAGGAAGCCGACGGCGAGAACGAAGGACAAGAGGATAACGGCTGTGAGGAAATCGTGGTCAGATTGCGTTGAAGTACGCGAGTAAGGACGTAAACCGACTCTTCAAGCCTGCCACGGCCATGATCGCAAGGGAGGAAGTGGGTGTTTGGGCGTCTATTAATCCGCCTGGTCGCCGCGTGTATCGCATCACATCAGTTGCGCAATGCCCAACAAGACTGGCTAAAGGGTGAAAAATACATAGCAAGAGGGGAAAACATAACATAGCACAGGTACAATGCATGCGTGACTCTAGGTAGAAATTGCAACGATTGTGGGGGGTAATTATAACAAACCAAGGGAATGGAAATCGGGATATAATTATCGAATGCGCCTCCGTCCGCCGAAGATATTCGTTGGTCTCTCCGTTAACGTTCCCATCGTGGGCAACCCGGATTTGCTAGGAATGCTACTCGTCCTCTTGTGAACGGGCTTTGGGATAGGAGCTGGTACCGGAGGGGCGAGGATCGGTGGGGGTGAGAGGCACTTCTGTTGTATCGTCACACTGGCTGCCGTCGACGACGACGAAACAGAAGAGGTCACTGAGCGCGCAAGAACCTCTTCCTCCACTTCTGCAGCCTCGTCGTTCGCCTCCCTCATCAATGTATCGTCGTCGTCGGTCCCAACCTCTTCCTTATCGCCGTCAGGCAACAGCAGCTGCCCAGCGAGGAAGGTCTCGCTGTCCTTCGCGGAAGCACCCTGTTGCTTCCACTCCTTGAGTACCACATCTCGGCTCTTGGTCAGTTCCCACTGATTCTGGTATCGCCACGTCTTCTTGCGCGGTGTACTACCAGTGGGCTTGTCTTCTCTTGTCCCTGCCTCGACCAGAGACTCGGTGACCTGACGAAGCGTGGATATCTGCCCAGTGGTGGTGGAATGATAGGCCTGAGTCGTGGATGAGAGCGCCACAGCCTGTTCCCACGTCAGGGTCTGAATTATGGTTCAAAGAACTTGCCATACCTCTTTGGATATATGTACCGAGATCGATTGTATATTTTTGGACGTTGAGGCGAGGCCATTCTGGAGGCCAGTGAAACCTGATTGGGCTTCCGTTGCCAGGGTGTTTGTCGCTGCCACCCTCGCTCTCTTCGCGGACGACAGCTGCTTGACGGCTGCGATTGTTATGATCAGTACCTGGCCACTCGAGACCGTAGTGATACCTACCATCACTAGAGGCTGCATCAAGGGTGTCGGCTTGCTTCTTCAGGTCTTTATGGTAAGCAGACGATGATCCAGTGATACTGCTCTGAACGTCCGCCAGAGTGGATTTGAAGGTCGCTTGTGAGGAGCTCAACGCCTGCCGCATGAAAGAAGCATTAGAACCTCGCAGCGCCGAATATGAAACGAACAATCCTGACCTTGAACGCTCCGTCCCGCAAACGTTTGCTTTCCCCTCCCCTCCTTGTCAAAGAACTACCCCAATCCTCCCCAGCTCGAATAACGTTGACTATCCGCTCCCCGTTCTCGTTCCCGCACTTCTCCATCTCACCCTCCCCGATCACATTCCTGTGGTGCATCTTTTCAAAGGCATCCCGCAAGCTTCGATCCCTCTCCGTAGTGAAATCGCCCAAGAGCCCAGATATCCGCGAAATCAGCTGGTCTTTTGCCTCCTCCGATTTCAGTCGCTCCGACTCGAGTAGGCAAACGAGGAGCGCGTTCTGCTCCTGAAGCCGACCGATCTCTGCAGAAGTGGCCTCATCTGAAAGAGCTTTCGCATCTAGCAAGAGCTGGCGTTCTTGTTGGATGTATGTGTGAGACTCTTGGACGACGGTCTCAATAAGTGAGCCGACAGAATTTAACGCCTTCTCAGCCTGATGGACGCCGGTTAGCTGCTGCGACTGAAAGAGATGCGGATCGGAAACGCACGGCAGCGGAACTCGAGGCGCTGGATGCTTCGGCTTGAGAACAAATCTTCTGGCAGGAAGCCTTGAGCTTTTCCGCCCAATCCTGGTAACCGCTCTCGATCTTGGCGACTGCGTCCTTGACGGCCTGCTCAAGGGCTTTGACCGAATCATCTGAGATTGCTTCCTGACGTTGAATGGTCTGAAGTGAAGTATTGATCTTCGTCACCTGATCCTGGGCGGTCGCGGATTGTTTGGAAAGCTGCTCCTGCTCGCGGCTTTGCCATTGTTCCATCTCTTGGCGAATCTTTTTCGAGTGCTGATTGGAAGTCTGGACAAAATTCTCAACCCTTGTGACGAGGCACTCGGTTTCTGCGAGGGCGGATTTTCCGTGCATCTTGACGGCTTTCAAGTTCGAGTTGAGTACGGAAGACTTGCGGTCTGTAAATCGTGTCAAAAGAGCGAGAGGAGATACTGGACAGACGCGTACCGAGCTTTTCAAAGACCCCACCGAGGTCGGATAAGCTGTCATGAGCAACCTTCTTTAACTGTGTGGAGACTCCATCCATAGCCAGCTCAGTTTCCTGATGAGCTTGCCGAACGACAATCTCCTCTTCCAGGGCACCCTTCACCGCTGTCAGCTCTCCGTCCTTCTGTTCGACCTCCTTCTCGGTATGTCCCAGCTTCTCCTTCGTCTCCTTAAGTTCTCCATCCGTCTTCATCAGCAAAGACATGCTCTGCTCAAACTCCTCTCTCACCGCCTTCAACTGGCCCTCGATCACTCCGATCTGTCTCCTGGACTCCTCTGCTTCAGTGACCTTCAGCTCGTGTTCTGCATTGATCCTGCTCCAATTCTCCTCCGAGAAAAAGATCCCGTTCTTCTCCCTCGCAGCCATAACATCGGCTTTCAGACGTTCGATCTCCGCGACGTACTCTCTGAGGAGGGCATTCCGTGTCATACGTTGATTCACCTCTGGTTTGTTCCGGATGGATTTGGCACGCAGAGCATAATCGAGAGTTGAGAGCGTCTCTTCCATATTGCACCGAGCAGGAGAGATCGTTGCGATGATACAGGTCTTGGTGCGCCCACCAAGAGAGTCTTGAAGAAGTCGGGTGAGCTTTGACTCCCTGCAACATACTTGTGAGCCGCCCGTGCGCTGAAAGGTGAAACCACGTACCGATATGGAACGTGCGAAGACTTATCAACAAGAGCATTGATCACACGACCGAGAGTGAGCAGACTCTGATTGATCATGCCAGCCTCGCGAGCCCGTTTGTTTTCAGCCCCAGACCTTCCAATGTTCTCCGAACCAGCCAAGTCAACAAGGTTTAGTTTCCCGACCTTGAGAAGATCGTCCCCGATGGACGAAGTCTCCTTGACATGAACGGTTATGGTAAAAATTGAGTGGGATCGGCTGGAGTGGTCGTTAAATTTAGTTGCGGCGATCTGTCGCCGTTGGCTACCCTTTGTGAGGAGTGCCAGGGCATCGGCACGGTCCTTCACAGGACAGTCCTCGAGACCTTGAATGAATACACCCTTCTTAGAAGAGTCGTCAAAGATCTTGAGGACAGGAGCCTCTTTCGCCACTCCCTGAGCCATGGGCTGAGTAGAACCAGAGGGGGCGGCGAGTTCAGGAGCGAGAAGGTCTCGTAACTCTTCGTTGTACAACTCGACATACGAAATCTTCACGCTGTAGTCGGCATTGCTGGTCTCCAGTTCATGGAAGAGACGGAATAAAACGCGAGGAATCATTCCAGCCTGTATTGAGGGGTTACCCATCGGTGTTGGCGTGAGATCGCCTTGCATGGTGTGGCTAAAGACGAAAATCAATTGGAGTTGACATCCAGGAGCTGGTGGAATGAGGACATACGTTTTGCCGGTACCCGTTTGGCCGTAGGCGAACAAAGTACAGTTGTATCCCTCCAAAACCTCCTCCAATAAAGGCTGGACCACTGCATCGTAGACGAGTTCCTGACTAGCCTCGGGTCCAAATACCGCATCAAAAGGATATTTACGGGTAGGAGGGAGAGTAACGACGCCCAAGCTGGACGTTGGGACGGATGTCTCGATCGAGATGTCTTGGGACTTTGCACCGTCCATCTGGACGATTATTGGCGATGCATCGTTGACTTCGCGTTCAGAGCGACGCCGACACCGAATGGCGACCTGAATGTTGTTCTCTGGATCTTGCTGCTTCGTTGAAGTGGCAGGCCGAAGCTGAGGATCGGGAATTTCGTGCGAGGTTCCCGACCGTTGGAGTGCACCGGCCTTGTGCATCACAGAAGGTGGCCGATGCTGGACTCTAGCTGGTGGTGGGGCCATCGAAGTTGGTGCCGACGACAGAGAGGACGATGACATGGGCAAGCGCACCCGCGTTTTCGAGCGAGCTGCCATCGCGAGTGAGAACAATGAAGATCGCAAGTTGTCCACACCAAAAGTTCAACCAGCGACGCGAGAGTCACGTGCGCACTCTCACGTCAGCACCAGCAGCGACCACTAGTCGTCGTACACAGGGATGGGAAAACGAAAAAAGTCTTCACGCAAGCCAACGGGTCCTAGGAAGAAGGAACCTCTTGGTAGGTACGATTAAAGGAGAGAGCAGGAGATTGTTGCTGATCTCCTTGCCCCGGAAGACACGACGTTCACATGTCTTTTCTGCCACCACGACAATTCCGTGAATATTCGAGTGGATAGGAAGGAAGGCGTTGCGTTGCTTGTGTGCAAGGTTTGCGACCAACGATATCAGAGCAAGGTCAACCGTACGTCGTCTTTACCTGGGTCGTTCGCCACCCCTTATTCACCCTACTCGTTCCGGTAGATCTGACCGAAGCCATCGACATCTATTCTGAATGGATTGACGCTGCCGACGCTGCCCAAAACGAGGCTCCGCCGCGACGGCCCACAGCGTCGTCGAGCAGAGCGGCGCCACGAGCAGCAGCGCCGGCGAGCGATGACGATTAGGAGTAGTGTATTTCTATGCAGCGGGTGTAGTCTTAGATAGATGATCGTTTAGGGTTTCGACCGTTGCAACCACACCTAATTTCAATACTCATCTTACGCTCTCTCGAACAACGCGCGAACCACGCCGGACACGTTCACTCGCCTCTCTCTCGTTCCCTGTCCACCCCAGGGCGTGGAAGTGTCGTCCCTAATCAGCCCGCTGTCGCTTCTCTCCATACCCTCTAGAGATGGCGTCGACGAACATCAAAGTCGTCTGCCGGTACCTATGATCTCCTGCCGTCATACGTCCCCGCTGACCGTTTGTCCATTTTCTGCACAGATTTCGACCACCCAATACCATAGAACAGCGCGAGGGCGGTGAAACCGTCGTTTCCTTCGACGAGAGCTACGCTACAGTTCAGATCCGCTCAGCGTCTACCAGCTCCGGCCCAGAGAAGGACGGTTTCACCTTCGACAGGATATTCCCACCTGGCACGAAACAGCACGAGGTTTTTGACTACGGTGTCAAAGAGTGAGCGGCCGTTCATCTTCCGTTGCCAACCAATTGCTTACCTACCCCTCTAGCATTGTCAAAGGTACAGATCACTGCAACCACCAGGGGTGTATGTTCATTAATCTACTCGTTGCCCAGATGTCATCGACGGATACAATGGCACTGTCTTTGCGTATGGTCAAACTGGTAGCGGTAAAACGTTCACAATGATGGTATGTCATTGGTATATGCGCATTAGTTTCTCACAAGTAATGAATCCAATAGGGAGCAGACATCGATTCCCCAGAACTTAAAGGCCTTATACCCCGTATCACCGAGCAAATATTCCAATCCATTTTAGAATCCGAATCACACCTCGAATACGTTGTCAAAGTTTCATACATGGAGATCTACTTAGAGCGGATCAGGGACCTTCTTGCCCGTCAGTTTCACCCCTCGAAATTAATTGTAGAAGCTTACATGACTTCCACACTCGCAGCCCAGAATGACAACCTCCAAATTCACGAAGAAAAATCGAAAGGTATCTACGTCAAGAACCTTTCGGATTTCTACGTCAGCAACGCTCGCGAGGTTTACGAGATCATGAGGCAAGGTGGTGCCGCTAGGGCGGTCTCGTCAACGAGTAAGCATAAATTTCGTCCCCTCACTTCTGTATGAAACGGTAATTCTCATCCTCATGGTTGCCAGACATGAATGCTGAAAGTTCGCGCTCGCATTCGATTTTTCTCATCACAATCATCCAAAGGAACACTGAAACCGGAGCTCAGAAAACCGGAAACCTGTACCTTGTCGACTTGGCTGGTTCCGAAAAAGTTGGAAAGACTGGCGCCTCTGGACAGACCTTGGAAGAGGCTAAGAAGATCAACAAGTCGTTGTCGGCCCTTGGCATGGTTATCAACGCGTTGACTGATGGAAAGGTCCTCTCTACATCCGCACATATCCTGCGCTTAGACGCACTAAATTATTGTTCCCACAGGCCAAATACATCCCTTACCGAGATTCGAAGCTCACCCGCATACTGCAAGAGTCTCTCGGTGGTAACTCGAGGACGACGTTGATTATCAACTGTTCTCCATCCTCGTACAATGAAGCCGAGACGCTCTCTACTCTTCGGTTCGGTATCCGTGCAAAGAGTATCAAGAATACCGCCCGTGTCAATGCCGAACTATCGCCAATGGAGCTGAAGGGTCATTTGGCAAAGGCTCAGGCAGCAAACACGTCATACCAGAAATACATCGCTGCTCTCGAAGCGGAGCTCGCGGTTTGGAGGAGCGGTGGGAATGTTCCGCAGTCGGAATGGGCGACGTCAGATAAGGCGGCCGCGGGTGCGGCTCCGAAGAAGGCGCCTCCGACGTCGCCATCGCCAACACCATCGACACCCCTTGTCAGGAGTGGCGCTGTTACCCCTGTCAATCCGCTCCTCGAGGGGTTGCGGGGTGACCTCGAGAGCCGGCCGCAGACGCCGACAGTTGTGGGGTTGGATAAGGATGAGAGGGAAGAATTCCTGAAGAGAGAGAACGAGTTGAGCGATCAGTTGGCCGAGAAGGAACGTACCTTGGGTGCCGCTGAGAAGCTTGTGTCTGAGTTGAAGGAGGAGTTATCATTCCTCAAAGACCAGGAGTCCTCGTTATCCAACGTACGTCCGTCCAAGCTCAAGCCATTTTGCACCGCGCTCGCAATGGTCACGTTCTTATCGTTACACAGGAGAACAAGTCGATGTCCGGACAACTCAACGAGCTCCGTCTGCAAGTGGAACGCCTGAGCTACGATGGCAAGGAGAGTGGCATCACCATCGATATCCTGAAAGAGCAGAACGAGGACGCCAAGGTGGAACTTGAGGAACTCAAGAAGACCATTTCGGATCTGCGATCGAGCCAGAAGGATACATCTGCCGACGACAAAGAGAAGAGGAAGCAAGAGAAAATGGCCATGATGATGGCCAAATTCGATACTGTGAGTCTCCTCCATCGTTTGCTCCAAGTTTTCCATCGGCGTTGCTGTTTGTTCCCGTTCTGTTCGGATCTCAGTTTTGCCGCTCTCCTCAGTTGAGATGTCGCATCCCAACCTTGTCCCCTTATTTTCCGCGCCAGCGGAGATGATGCCCGTAACCACGCCTCTCTCATTTGTCCCCCTTGTTGCCCCATCAAATGATGCCTTGATTGCGCCCACTCGCCATTAACATTTACTCACCATCCTTCCTTGTCACCCAATACAGCAAGGGACCTTTTCGGAAAAGGACGAGCAGTTGCGCGCAATTCTGGCTAAACTGGATACGATTGATGATGAAAGCGGTGTCTCGGGTCTCACTGTGGAGGACGTGACGGCTTTGAGGAGACAGTTGCATGATGGTCAAAATTTGATTCGCGAGACTCTGGATCGGCTGAGGCAGAGCCAGGAAGAGAGCGAGATGAACACAAGAAGAAGAGACGAAATCGAGACCAGGCTCGCAGCACTCGAGACAGAATACGAGGAGCTGATTGGTGAGTCGGTTGACAAGAGGTTTTTGGCGGCGTATTGGTGCTGACTCGTGCGGGGGCACAGAGAAAACCATTCATGATGAGGAGACAAGCGACGTCGATCTTGTGGAGTCCATGGCTGATCTCAAGGTGCGGTCCTGTGGCTTGGGGGCGAACTGACGCTGATTCCCCCACAGAATAAGCTGGAGGCTCAATACGCCGGGAAGCGCCAAGCTCACGAGAGCGAGGTCCAGGATCTCAAGCAACAGCTGGAGCTTAAAACCAATGAAATCCGAAGCTTGAATACTTCTGTCGACGGGCTGAAGGGCATCAACGAAGAGCTTAAGGTTTGTCACTTCTCCATTCGATGGTTGGTCCGACAGGTACGGCCGCTGATCACCGAGTAGCGAGCGTTTGCTGTCACCTCGGCCGGAATTGAAGGTGGCAAGAACCTCGCGGAGAGCGCGCAGGACCTTGAACGCGCTCGGAAGGCCATCAGCGTGCAGCTTGCCGAGTTCGATGGAGTCAAGAAGAACCTCATGCGAGATTTACAGAACCGCTGTGAGAAGGTGAGGTGTCCACATTATTTCATTCATGGGGGTTCCGACCTGTTTGTCAGGTGGTCGAGCTGGAGATTCAGTTGGACGAGATCCGCGAACAATACAACAATGTCATCCGAAACAGCAACAGCAAGGCTCAGCAGAAGAAGATGGCGTTCTTGGAACGGAACCTTGAACAGTTGACACTTGTCCAGAAACAGGTCAGCGCTTTTCTCGTAAACTGGCAACAGCGGGGATGGAGTGTGTTCTGACCAGTCCCGTTGTTACGGACCCTTTCATGTAGCTTGTCGATCAGAACACGGGATTGAAGAAAGAAGCCGGTATCGCCGAACGGAAACTATTGGCAAGGAACGAGCGGATCCAAAATCTCGAAGCCTTGCTCCAAGATGCAGATCGTCGGCTTGCAGTTCAGAACCAGAAGTTTGAGGCCCAATTGCAGGCGGTCAAAGAACGGCTGGATCAAGCCCGAGGTGAGTAATTCGGAAGCAACTCGGTCGCGGTGCAAGATTAAGATTAACGGGCCCTGACCTGGTTTTATTCAGCGCAAAAAGCGGCGGCCTCGAGTCCGCTGAGCTTCGGTCGGATTGCTAAGCCACTGAGAGGTGGTGGAGGCGGTCCCACGACCACTGGCAGTGCGCCCCAACCAATAAGTGGTGGAGGAGCGAACCCCCTCGTACGGTTACAAACCGAAGAGACGGTTAACGGTGAGTGGTGTTTGTGTCGGGTTGATTAGCCTTTTGGGTGGGCGGGCTACTGACGATCACGTCCAGCGAAGCGACAGTCGTGGTTCTTCAATTCTCGAGGGTGACTGGTGGTGTGGGTATGCTCACGCATGGTGTATTGTTATATAAGACGTGTTCCACTAAGAGATCTGATAGTACAACAATGGTTGGACGTGCGTCCACGAAACGGAGCGCCGAGCGTGAAGGACGGAGACAAAGGGTGAATATTTTCTTTAATTTTCGTTGAATTTTTGTTCCGTGTTTCATGAGTAAGCCACGTGTGTAGAATGAAGGTGCCATCATGATCGGTGATGTTGGCGCAAAGAAACCGACAGTTCGTCCAGACAGCCTCCGTTTCTGCCTTAGCTCGCTCGAGTCCTTGTCGTATCTTGGTATTTCACCTCGCCACCTCCGTCCCTCCTTTGCATGCAACCCCAACAACCTGTCTCTTTCGCATTTCTCTGCTCTCCCCCCATCCCCTTGTAATTTCGTGGTCACCGCTTCCGTGCCGCTTAGCTTGTCACATATTCCGCCGTATATTTAAGTGCGTGCTCCCCTATTATCCATCTTCTCCTGCCTCGTGTCTACATACATCTTCCCGCGACGTAATTCGCCCGCAGGCGATCGGTGCCACGAAACACCGCCTGTTCGCTGGCACCTTCAAATTTACCTCCGTCTCCACCCCTTCTCCTCCAACTCGTTGACTGACCACGTCCCCCAGATTGGTAACCTCCCCCTCCGTCGCCCTTCGCATCTGGGGTCGTGTTTCTCACCACTGCCACCGCATATATCCAGGGTCTGAACGAGATTCGTGCTCGCCAGATCAACACTTCCATGTCAGGAAATCACGAGGCGACCCCCAGGAAACCCTCCGGTTCTTCTTCTCAATCCGTTGGCCCTTCGCCCTCAGGCTCACCGAACAATGTAACCCTATCCCCGTTTGGCTACGCGACCCAACTTATGCATTCTACCCGCCAGTCCCAACGCAAACTCGGAACTAATATGCTGCTCGGCGTAGGCCCCGGCCCAGGCCTCAAAGGCCTCAACTCTGGCTGGCAGGTGCTGTTATCCCCGCCCAGTGCCCCATCAATGGTGCTTCCCGCTGACGCGTGACATTTTAGGTTTGGCCCAGTTCCAACTCGTCTTCTAAACGTAATGCGTCTATCTCGTCAGCCGCTAGTGTTACCGACAGACCATCATCTCAAGGAGACGGTGCCTATCATTCCTGGAACCCCCGGAACGGGGCAACTTGGGATGACAGCAAGGTCCGCGGCCTTTGTAACTTGCTTTTTATTGGGCGTCCTTTAAACGATAGTCTTTTCCTTTTACCCCCATTCCCGCAGGAGTCCCATTCTATGACCTTGCATCCCGGTCGGCAAAGGCCGTCATTTGGTCCAGCTCGAATGGTATATTGCTTCCGCTTTCCTTCCACCAACCGCGACACGTCGCAGCTATATGCGCCATGCTGACCATGTCCCTTTCCTATTACCAGGATGATCGATACTCCAAAGCTAGCCAACACTCTCCACAATGGCTGGACACCGGTCTGGGCAAGGACGCCACCAAGTTCCCAACCAACTCCCCAACGAAGCAAGCGGGCAATTTTGGTATGTTCCCCAGTCCCGCCCGTGGTTATTTCTTGGCAACTGATGCGCCACCAGTTTATGATTCAGTCCACACCAGCTCCTTCGTCGACAATGAGTTAGCGCTTGGAATGCGCGGCATGGTAGTCGAAGATGACTACAACACTCAAAACATCCGTCAGACGAACGGCAATCAAGGCTCAGTTCCACACATCCGTGCGCCACCGCTTCAAGGGCGTTCCCCATACAATGCCTTCCCACAACCAGATTTGTCGAGTGCCTATTATCCGAGTAAGTGCCACGTAAATCGCGCTTCGCGATCGGTTGTTGATATCTCCGTTTCCCCAGATAGCAGTGGATCACAGGCATTGTATCCGGGCGTTGGTCCACAAGCGATGTACACTCCAGAGCTCCATAGCCCACAGTCCGCCGTGTTCTATGATTATGGTGCTCCACCGCGACCCCCGGCGTCGCAATTCTATTACCCCCCTCAGCCTATCGTTTACGCTGGCCATTCACCGATGCTGAGTCCTGCGCTCCCAGCTGGCATTACCGACAAGAACCGAGAGCTGCAGACGATGATGTATCCTCCCTCGATGCGATCGACCCCATCCCCTCATCCCCAAGGTTACTCCTTGGACTACAATTCCTCCGTTGGTGTCCTTGTCCCCGGGATGTATGGACTGAATAGTCCTCATGGGTTCCCTCAAGGCATGCGTACAGGAAGGAGGGATGATTCTGCTCCTCTCCGAAGCCCGCTTTTGGAGGATTTCCGCACCAACAAGACTCGCAAGTGGGAGTTGAGGGATATCTTTGGATATATTGTAGAGTTCAGTGGGGATCAGCACGGTTCACGGTTCATCCAGCAGAAACTCGAATCCGCTACCAGCGATGAGAAGGAGATCATCTTCAACGAGATCGTTCCTCATAACGCCCTCCAGCTCATCCAGGATGTTTTTGGAAACTATGTCATCCAGAAGCTGTTCGAGTATGGCACGCAGATTCAGAAGACCGCTCTAGCGAACACCATGGATGGACACGTTCTTCAGCTCTCCCTTCAGATGTACGGATGTCGTGTGGTCCAGAAGGTAATCAGTTCTCCCCAGTTAACGCGTTCCCCACAGCCTGATCTCTTGCTTCTTCCCCATTTAGGCTGTTGAATACGTTCTTCCTGACCAACAAGCCTCCTTCGTTCGGGAAATCGATGTTCACGTCCTCAAATGTGTCAAGGATGCCAATGGCAACCACGTGAGTATATTTTCTTTGATTCGGTGGATTTGAAGTCAACTCTGTTCCCCTATTTTACTTGTGTAGGTCATTCAAAAGCTGATAGAGCGGGTTTCGCCTGATCGACTAGGGTTCGTTGGTGCGTTCCGTGGGAACGTATACGAACTTTCGACGCATCCATACGGCTGTCGCGTGCTGCAGAGGTGCTTCGAGCATCTTCCTGAGGAGCAGACGAGGCCGCTGTTGGATGAGCTCCATAAATATACCACCAACCTAATGCAAGACCAGTTCGGGGTAAGTTCGTTCAGCTAGGAGACCGGCCACCGCTCATTACGACATTTCTAGAACTATGTTGTTCAATTCGTTCTCGAGCATGGAACTGCTCATGATCGCTCTCTCATGATCTCCAAGCTCCGTGGTCAGATGTTGAACATGTCCCGCCACAAGTTTGCTTCCAACGTCTGCGAGAAGGCTCTCGTCACCGCCGACCCTGAGAGTCGACGTCTACTGATCGAAGAGATCATGTCTCCTAAACAGGACGGCGTCAGTCCAATCGTAACTATGATGAAGGATCAGTTTGCCAGTGAGTTGATCCTGTGGGAACTGTCACTTTCCCCTAATTTCTGACGGTTGTTCTTGCAGATTATGTTCTGCAACGAGCTCTCTCCGTCGCTGAAGGAGAGCAAAAGGAGCTCTTGATCGATAAGATTAGGCCCCAGCTCACGAGCATGCGTCGATATTCGAGTGCCTACAGCAAACATCTCATCTCCAGTGGGTTTGGTTCCACATGGCCCTTACACGTTGCGCTGATGGAACCCTCTAGTCGAACGCCTGATTGAGAAATGCTCTCAAGGTCTTCCAGATAACACCACAACCGCATAAACCGGCCGGTACCCGATTCCAACCAATACGCAACATCTATAATATCTGCAACACCGTCATAGCCAAGTACCTCAATTCCAGTTACCATACATGTCCCCCTGTTTTCCTTTCGTTTCCTCCCATCGTCTCTCGCATTCCCCTTTCTAATACTTTGCGCTTCTAAAGTTGGATATCGCCTTTTAACAGGAAATTTGGACTGTTCATCGTTCATTCTCTTCACTCTCCTTTGACCATTCGTTTTCATCATTCTTTGAATATTGATTGACCCACCACAGCCATCTACACGTACGATACATCCTTCTGTTTTAGTGTTGGTTCTGTCCACCAAAGTTTCGTAATGTTTGGTCGTCGCTCTCCATCTCCCTATCGTACTCGTACACCTCCTGCAATGTCCATTCGCGCACACATTCACTATCACCGTACACGTTCTTTTCCTATTATTCTCCTAGTTCTTGGTTTCTTTGAGCCGTCGTTGCTTGTGGTATATCCCATCCGCGTTTATCTATTGTTCTGCGATCATCTCTAGCCATTTTTGATTTGAAACCCACCAAAAAATCGGGCGCTGGTACCGAGAAGTGACGAGATCGCACCACGCTCATGCCTAATTGCACAGAGCGAACACGGCTCCGCTGTAAGCGAGGGCATTGTAAAATCAGACTGCACTGAACGGAGCCGCTTGCAATTGGCGCCGCGGAGGCAGCGGAGTCTGACGTGTTTATTCACACGTAGTCCATCAGACAGCGCCCGAATTTGGTGACCGAGCCATCACACAGACGTCGCCTCCATTACGTCCTTTCTCCACTGCTCTCTCATAATTTCTCGACCCGACCGGTGGGCAAGCCAAAGGGCAGCCTGTAAAGAACGCAATAATCTCTTCGGCGCACCCCCAACGGCTCGGCTTTCGTTCCAAACCCCCACTCTGTTTCTTTCGAGCACCGACTGCATCTCTCGGAAACCTTCGTGGATAGCTCGAAATGAGCACAGTGCAAGAGGCCGCCTCGCTCTTTGGTTCAGGCCCGGATGAAAACTCGGACCCGTTTGGATCTGTCGTTACTTCAAACGAAGCCCAAGACCCAAGTCCATTCTCCCCACCTCCTACCTCTTCGACGAACACGACACACGACTCGAATTCTGCTTTCGTCCGAGGAAAGGTTGCACCTTCGAACGCGCACGATGATAAAGCTGTGGATGTCCTGTTTGGCGGTGCCCCTTCGGACGGCGCCGACGGTCTATTCGGCATGGGTGGGGTATCGGATTCGGATTGGCTTGGAACCGGAGACGTGAATACAGACGCAAGTGTTACGCAGGGAGGAGGACACTCAGATTACTCGTACCATACGAACGCTGGTTCTTCAGGTGCCGTAAACCAAAGTCAGGGTTGGCCGGAGTACGGGCAGGTTCAGCAGCAGCAACACTACCAGGCACACGGCACAAGTGGGTAATTTCCGTACCTCCCGCGGTTACGAGTTCGTTAATTAGTTTCCTTAGCATACCAGAGCCCTTACGATCTCCAAAACCAATACGCAGCTTCGAACTCGTACCAGCCGCCTGGTATGCACTTTTCTTAACACGCATGAGGATCTGGGCGCTAACGAAATATTGAGCAGCTCAGAGCTCCACGTATTCTGCTCAGAGTTACAACCCTGGACCAACGCCGCAATACCCTGCCTATGCTTCGCCTCAGCAGAAGACTACCCAGCTTCAATCTGCAACTTGGAATTCAGTGTCGGGTGCTTACGATCCGTACAAGCCGAACCCGGTTGCCTCACAGTCGAGCTTTTACCCCCCGCCAACTCAGTTCGCGTATGACTCCCACAAACCCTCGGTCATTTCAAGTCCCACAATCCAGCCAACATATTCCCCATACAAACCCCCAGTCCAGCAACTCCCTTCCGTCCATACGGCTCACGACCCTTATCAGCCAGTTGCTCAAACAAGCTCGTCCACTCAGAGTCGACCTTCACCTGCATACGGTGCATTGAACAATTATTCAAATGCTTATTCCAAACCTCCAGTCCCTCCGGTTCCTGCGTCCCCGAAAGTCACCGCAGAGACGTTCAGGACCAACACTTCGAACGCGTACGACCCACCGATGCTACCGACGAAACCCAAACGACATGCCTCAGGTTGGGGGTCGACGATGACCCCCCCTACGCATGCGCCATCATTCCCTCCCCCGTCACCAATGGTGTCTAATACCCCATTGGCTCCTCGACCCAGGGATAGTGCTTCGACTGGACCCCCTCCGCGGGCTAACACTTCATCGGTTGGGCCACCTCCCCGCAGGGTCGACTCTCCCGCACACCAGAGTAGCTTTAAGCCTCCGGGTCTTCCACCACCACCGTCTCGACCTTCATCAAGGCAGGTTCTTCGGGAGACTGGGGTCTCTCATCCCCCATTCCCACCTCGTCCTCCTTCCAGACAGGTCCCGCCAGAGCCTCCCGTTCAAAGTCCCTATCAGCGTAGTTATACGCATCAGAGGGTTGACCCCCCCGGTCCATGGACTCAGAGGGATTGGACAGCTTCTCCAGGACCCGTAACGATGAGCCCAGAAAAGCCTATTGAAAAGTCGACACCTCAAACGGAGCAGCCCCCAGCCGAACCGAATCCTGAGATTCCATTCGATAGTCTTGGTGATCCGGAAGCTTCAGCCATTGCTGCCGACGAGCTCCCGCCTACCGCTGACGCTGACGCTTCTTTGGGACTCTCGTGGGATCATGAAGGCGGGCCCAGTCCTTCCACGGCTCGGCAGTCGGACTACGTGGCACCAAAAGACGATGAAGTTGGAGATGTGACGGTTACAAATACACCTAAACTAGAACGGCGGTCGGTTGCCTCTTCGCATTCCCGGACTAGCTCATATGATCGGCTGTATGCGAACGACAAGTTGGCTTCTCCCCCAAAACCGGTTGTACCACCCCACGATCCATACAAACCGACCAGTTCGTTGGCACAACACCCGCCTCCCGCAAGCCAGTTCGTTCCCTCGCCGACGCAGGCAGCATCTACTCCGTACGATCCGTACAAGCCAGCGGTCTCCTCCACTTCGGGCCCATTCTCCCTCCCCACGCCGTCCTCTCCCCCAGTCAATGGGCATGGCTCACGCCCAGGTTCTTTGCGAAGCAGTCTAGAATCTATGCGACCGCCCGCATCGCAGTATGTCCATCCGCCCCCAGTTCGGTCCTCTTCCCCGGCTTCCATTCGTTCTCAGCCTGGAACCTATGTATCCTCCGCTTTGAAATCGGAGCATGCCTCATCCCACGATCCCTACGCGCCTTCAAACAGGACACGCTCCTCCACGAACGGGACTATCTCGTCTATTGCGTCAGATGCATATTCGCCACGCCGCCAATCTAGCGAGGCTCAGGATCATTCACCGTACGGTTCCAAGCTCGGGTATCCAGATCGGCCTTCATCGAGGACAGAATCACTTTTGGTTACTTCTGCATACCCGACTTACGCTCCGTCCCCCTCTCTCCTTGGCACGAACGATCCCTTAGGTAGAGCCTCGGCTCGCATCCCGGTCATCAGTTTCGGTTTCGGCGGCA
>Ga0307517_10001326_pt1 | contig 41567 bp, 25 predicted proteins | sample 23_EM_MG_FD_194515 | JGI IMG/M metagenome (GOLD analysis project Ga0307517, IMG submission 194515) | Populus trichocarpa ectomycorrhiza microbial communities from riparian zone in the Pacific Northwest, United States - 23_EM | ecosystem: Host-associated > Plants > Roots > Unclassified | place...
GGGGGGGCGAAAAGGAGTGGCTTTTATCCTGATTAAAAATGTTGTGCTTTACGTAAAGGGAACGCGTTAATTTACATCTCTATCCACTTTCCATTCTGCTTGGGTTTATCGACAAACGGTATCGTTTTTCTCGTGCTCGTGGACCCACCCAGCAAACTACATGCTCAATTCCTTTCCGGACAGGGATGGCAACGCTATCCGTGTATCGGATTATTTGATATTTATATTTTGTTTATTGTTTATAAATTATTTATTGTGTTTTGGATATTTAATAAATATTTATTATTTGTTAATTAATAAAAAAATAAAAAAGTTAAAATATATATATTTAAAGCATGTATATGTATATTAAATAATAAGATAATAAATATTATTTATATTTATATATTTAAGTTAATATTAAGGTATGTATATATTATATTATACTAAAAAATTAAATATTTTACAAATATATTTATATATTATAAATATATATCTTATGTTAGGTTCGGGTCGGGTTACACAATACCCAAATCTCACTTATTGTTCATTAGATCTAAAAATATTTATTCATTTAAATTTAATTATTATTCATCAAATTCAAATTAAATTATCATTTTCTTTCCGGTTTCGGAGGAACGTTGGACCATGGGAGGATATTTTCCTTGCATGTTTTGAATTGATTTTTAAGGTTAAGCTATAAGGTATTATGCATTATACAAAAGGATGGTTTTAATCTCAGTACGTGCGTGATTTGGCATCACAAATTTTATAGCTAAACTAAAGAAAATAAAAATGATGCACATAATATTAATTTAATGTTCCTATATAACCACCCTTTCTCTTGAGCTTTTTTCTCTTTTTTAATCACATATAGTTTTACTTCTAGTATTTTATTTATCTCAGGGTTTATATTTATTTCATTAGAAAGAGCAGAATTAGTACTTAATTTTTTTTAAGTTGTTTATTTGGGATTATGATAGCGGTGATGGTTTAAAGTGTTTTTCGTTTACAAATACATCAAAATAATTTTTTTTTATTTTAAAAATTATTTTCGATATTAACATATTAAAAAATATATATAAAAAATTTTAATTATAAAAAAAATTCAAAATTTAGCATCTATCCCTCACTCTTATGCAGCCCTCTTTCCAGGCCAGGCCAGTTTACGCCGTGAGAGCTGGGCGGGGCCTATGTCAATAGACACCCTCGTGGACGTGCAGTCTGGTGTCTAAGAAACCATCACGTCAAAGACTTGCAAAAAAAAACGATTTTTTTTCTTTTAATGCACGGAACAGTGGAAGGGGAAATGCACAATGAGAGTGAGTGCATTAAAATAAATCATCCGTGTTGACCGGAAATGTTTCAGATGGCGGAACTCGGTGGCAGATTTTATAGGGGCGAGGTATTTTTTCTTTTCGGTTTTGAGATCAGTAGAGGGGAAACGAGAACACAGGAAAAACGAGGCAACGTCAAGAATCAAGCAGCAGTGCCCGCGCAACGATCTTATCCTTTATATGAATAAATGATACACAATGAAACGTCAGGCATTGGAAGGTTAATTTTCCACTAACAAGATGGTGGGGACAATGAAGGTCGGAGAAAATAATTGTTTCAAAGTATTCTTGAATACAAAGTTGAAGAAATCACAACAATAATGATAAACATAGTAAATAAAATCAAGTTGGGTAGCCACTTATTGCATTATTTGACAAGCAATCATACTTTCTTGGATTCTTGCCTAACAATATTTGAAATCTTTAGCGAACACGTACAACTCCAAAATTCATGATAGGCAGAAATTGAACAAAACTTCTTGAGGTTCATACAGCAAAGTACTGGTTGGTGGAATACATCCAAAAGTTTGGCTGATCATCCTGCCGTATCTACATGTTTAAATAGATTCTTAACAGCTCCACTAGGCAGTTTTATAATTATATGTCGGGCAGCAAGAGTTGGAGAAATTGAACTGAAATCATTTGGCATTTTTTTAAGTTTAACAGGCACAAAGAATAATCAATGGGAAGCACAAAATCTACAAGTAAAATGGCTTATTCATAAAAGATAAATCCATGCTTGTATACAAAAACCTGTGTAAGTCTATATAATAGGTTTCCTACGCACATAAATTACTTGCAGAGTACTTATTGTCAAACCATGCTAAGAAACAGCCCGTGTTTTCCAAGGCTGCCATTGGAAAGTATCAATCATCTGAAGTTTCATCCTTGATCTTGTTTGAAAATCAAGCATCCTTTTTTAGAACGCTATCTGCAACTGGTGACCTTTCTAGCAAAAACAGGAGCATATTATTAAATGCTACCTCTCATCATATTTGATCTGATTTGTAGGCTGTGCGAAAAAATCTTTGGCACTGTGAGCCACCTCAGCCTCCAGTATAGCCTCCAGCACAATGTCAGATCCGTTAACAACATCTGCAAGCAAATCCATAAGCTTCTTTTAACATCAAAATGAAAACTATAGAGCGAGAATCCATGTGCTTCTGTCAAATTTAAATGAAAGGTCCTCCATATACATACAAGTCAACAGAAATGACAACAGTCATATACAAGAAATAACCAAATGAAAGCTTTTAATCGTGCAACTATTCATGAATAAGGAGCAGTTTTTGCAGATTTATTCAGAATATACTGGAAATGTAAGCATAAATATGTTATAATTTTGACCACAAGCAACAATAATTTATGTTCTAATTTGCGCTTCATTAAAGATGAGGGTGCCAAAAGTGAAATGTTTTAGGTGAGAGATATCTAATTGTTTGTCAATGCACCAATCACACTTGCACAACAGAAATTTCTGTAAACATGAGAGAAAAGGCCATCAAAGCTTCATGCAAAATGCCAGATGCTAACCAAAGTTGAGTAAAGATTGTTACCCTGACGATTTGGCAGAAGCCCAGTGCTTTCAGCAGACACAGGCAAAACATTTAAAAGACCAATATCACTAGTCAACTCCCCTGCACCTGCCCCACTGCGCACCGGGCCAGTTTTCAGGGCTGAGGATTCAGCCAATCTTGCATAAGCAGTGGCTTGGCTGTGCAAATCACATGAATCTGAGACTTTTGCACCAGAAACCTAGAAAGACATAAGAGAGTTAAAAGGAGTGTGAACATAATAATCTCATAAATAAAGCATCGAAGGATAAGAAAAGGAAGGTCACTCAGTAAGAACCTTGGAAATATTAGCTGTTGGTAAACTTTCTCCAGCTGTTTGTTCAGTATAAACCTTGGAAATTGTGGGGTTCGGTACATTCTCTGCATCTGCATTTTCAGGCGCACCACCGGCTAAATCTCCAAAAAAACTAACAAGAATTAGAAACTCAGTCAATCAAGAAGAAAGAATCATTAACTTGGAAACTTATATGACAAGGTGATAAAAATACCATTAGTAGTAGGCGGAGGGTCAAGATTATCCACTAGTCTCCGAGTTAATGGACCAGGATTCAAGACAGATATGCTTCGAATTTCATGACGTATAGCATCAAGTTGAGCCATTGTGTCTTGAAGTTCCTTGTGAACCTAAAGCACAAAAGCCAAGTAACTCAAAAGCACCCATCTTCAAAATAATAAAATACCACATTGAAAATCATCACATCACCTTTTTAACTGCCTAGAAAGTTGGGTTTTCTAGATATGACTTATTCTGCTCTTGAAAAACAAATGGTTGTTCTGTCTTATTAATCCAAAAAATTGCAGATTGTGTTTGCTTCTTATAGTTCAGGAAGTCTATGTTTCCTCAACCTTTCCAACTATTTTTTTTTTCTTTTTCCCCCTTTTTTCCCTGTTTTTTTATCAGAATTCCACTGCTTTTCTGTAGCTTTTAGGAATAGCCAAAATAATAGAGAGCATATGAAACAGACTATTTTCTTAATACATGTCTGTTAGAGAATCTGTCATGTAAATAATTACACAACTTCCCATTTAATTTTTTACAATTGAACTTTTTTTAAAGGGGAAAGATGTACCTGGCGAGCTTGTGATTGCTGCATAACAGAGTCAAATTGACCACGAGCCATCTGCACATACCCAATGGCTCGACCAGTTAATCTCCCTGCAGTTCTGGCTATTAATGGTAGATCCTTGGGTCCTGCATATATCCGATATCAGAAAAGGGGAATCATTACACATCAATTGTGACCTTGTAAGCAAGTATGGTAAATGCAGCTGGGATAGATGGAGATGTTTACCGATTAGTGCAGCTGTGGCCCCAAGCAAGAGAAAGAGTTCTCCATAAGAAATTCCAAACATTATAATCACAAGTGATTAGGGGTTTTGGATATTTTAATCTAGGAGACTCACGTTATCCTTTGGCTCACTCCAGCATCCGGCTCTGTTGAAAATGATTTTAATATTGTCAAGTATGAGCCTTCGCTATTGACAAATTGCTTATGCTGTCATTTGCAGATGTGGATGCCAATGTGTGAAATGATGTGATGTCCACATCAGCAAGATAATTTAATTTACTTTTCACAAAATCAATTATAGGGAAAGGATTATGAAATTAAAAAAAAAAAGACAAAAGAAAGAAATCAAATATAAAGAACAATCCCGGATCAAAATTCTTTGATTTGCTGTACCAGGTGAATCTTGTTCATGAAAAGTATTGCATTTTGAAATGGATTTTCAAAGTACAAGGCTTGACAGCGAAAGGTAGTTGTTTAAAAGACTAAGTTGAGTAGAGAATAGGATGGAGCAAGACAAGGACAGGATACTTCAAAAATCATACATGATTCATGATTGTAACAAAGGAATAGTTTTGGTGATTCTACATGGAAAAATGCTCCTTAACTTTAACATGCTAGATTAATCCTAGATACATGGTAGAACCAGATTTCCAAGAATTTCCATTGCCAACAAAATCTAATTGTATCTGAAAATTCAAGCACACCTTTTGCAAATTCAAGACACATTCAGCAACAAGAAAACAAAAATTTCAGTTTCTCTACCAAAACTTCCATGAATATAAGCATCATTACCACAAACACCACAGCAAGAAAACACAGATTATTGAAAAGGAAAAAGAAAAAAAAAATCAGAAAGGTGAGAGTGAAACACTAGCGGTAGACAGATAACACTCACAACCCAATTAAAGCTCTTCTTCAAGTGTTTTAGTTCTTGACGGACACCTTTCCTGTTCTTCAACACAGTCAGAATTTTAGATTTCTGACATGGAAGCAGGGTTTCTTAGGAAGTGAAAGGTTTCAAATTTAATACATTGACACTGGAGTTTCAAGACTGAACTGGTCAAATTCCTAAATGGGTTGTGTGTGTTATAGTGTACGTTATTGTATAGCAAGATGGCGGTGTTTTTCACCTAGAGGGCATGGAATTTCAGTGGTGGATGGGAGAGTTGATTAGGGATGGGTTGCAATAGAGAAAACGATTTCTTGCATTTTTTTTTTCATTTCATATTTTTTTCTGAAACCATCCGACAAATTATGTTGCTTTGCATTGAAACAAAATTGAAATAAGTAAAACCAGAAACAGAAATTGTAATGGATATTTCAGCCGCGGAAACTTCTTTAACGATCAATCTCAAACTTGTTAGTTAAAAAGGGTATTAAAAAATCAAAATCCCTAAATACATTTAATTACCACGAGCTAACCTGTTATGATAAAAGGGACCCTAATTTCCAAATGGGCTGTAGCTGAAGCTCTTAGAGGTCATTGATCCAGGTTCCAAAGTCAGATAACTCTTAATCCAGGTCTGATTTAATTTTGTTTGGTGAGGAAACAAGGGGAAGTAAGGTATCCGTGCTAGGATTTCTCACTATGTTAGTCTTTTCATGACAGTTTTGAGCATGGTTATCTGAACTCTAAAGCTTGTAATGGATTAAATAGGCGTTGTTTGGTATGTCATTTAACTTGGACAAAATGCATCTCCTAAGCCAGAGGTGTTTTTTCTAGATTTTTTTTAAATCAGCTCCATTTAAAAACAAATGGCAAAATAACAAAGTTTGAAAAGGATTTGGTAAAATAGTAATTGACTTGTCCAAATTCATAATTCCATTATCACAAGAATGGAAACAACTAAGAACAACACAATTCATGATCATTGGATGACATGCATTCTCAGGATGCAGTGACGTGCCACCTTAAATGTGAGGGGCTGATTAAGTCTTTGACATCTTTATACCATGAATTCTTTTGCATATAGCCACAAATAGAAGTTCAAACTCCAATAATCCCCCCTAGGAAGTCCTGAAAAGGTTGATCTGTTTGCCTAATGAAAATAAGAAATAAAGATTTGCATATCCAAATATATAAAACCAAATAATTTAAAATAATTCTTAATTCAGTTACAAGTCAAAAAGTTTCATGTGAAATTTTATAGTCATCAACTAATAGATTGCTACCAATGATTGTGCCTAGCCAAAGAAACCTACTTAACATAAAAGAACAAATGTCACTATGTGGATTCCAAACCAATTCTTACAAACCAATATGGAATTTATAGATAGAACCTATTTAGTGTGTGTTTGGTATTGTAGTGCAGGATGCTTTTCAAAAGTGTTTTTTACTTGAAAATACATCAAAATAAATTTTTTCAGATTTGTTTTTTTATTTTTTACATTAGTACATCAAAACCATCGGGAAAGCACTACAAAACATCAATTTAATGTTTTTTCAAGCTAAATGCATTTTTAAAACGCACTCAAACACGGTTTCAAACGCGATACCAAGTATTCACTTACTCGTTTCACCAAAGCTAATATTATTTATTTTGCTGCCATGAATCAGACTCTTTTTGAGGCTCTTGGCAAACCCAGGATGAAATGACAACAAGACTGTCAGGCATCTGAACCTTTTTCAAGATAGTTCGTATGGAGAGTGGAATTCTAAACATCATAATAGCATTTGAACCAACATCTTAAGCCCTTACAAAAGCTTAGGAAAAACAAAATCTTAGAGCATGAAATGATATGCACTTTTACTCAAAGTCAAGGTTCACAAACTCGACTTTCAAAAGTGTGCTAGACTTTCTTAGCCTGTGCTAATGGGTGCTAGTACGCGAAAATACCCTTTTTTTTCTTTTCCTCTTTGCAGAGGCGTGCTTCTTGATTTGTATTGTGCTAGAGCATCCACGTTCATGCTCTCTAAGAGGGTTCCTTAACTATAATAGCTAACAGGTTTGTTTTCACCTAGAGCATTGTTGCTCTTCAAGTAGTTCACCATTCAAGCTCCGTGAAGTCCTCGCTGTATATAGCGAGTACTGTATCACTCTTCAGATAGTATTATTGAATTTAATAAAGAATGTTGTTGGTATTGAATAGTAAATCTTACCTGCTAAGTATTGCCCAGGCTTGGAACTGGCCTAGCTGATGAGACAGCCGAATGAAGTGGAAGCAGAGATTGAATATCACCCGGTTGAGGAACTGGCCTGAAATTCAAAACCCAACCGGCACAATTTAAGATTTTTTCACATTTAAAGAGAACCCATTTCAGAAAAATAACCTAACTTGCAATGCCCGACAGTCGAAATTTAAAATCTTGCTGATTTAAAGAAAACCCATTTCAGAAAATTTGAACTTCTTGAACAAAATTGAAAGGATGATTTTAAAGGGATTGCTTACCTTGAAAATGTGAGAGGAGGGCGTGTAGGGAGAAAAGAAGGTGTGGATTTGGGTTGAAGGCTGGGTTTGTTAGTGATGGATTTGAGAAGAGAAAGTGGTTTAGAGAGAGGCCTGTAGCGAGATGACATTTTTTAGAAGGCAAGAGAAATGAAACGGGGTCATCGGATTCAAGCGAGGCAAAGCGTGATGGGTTTTGATTTTGGATGATGTCTTGTTGAAGGGAGAAAAGGCCCGTTTGTAAAATATTTTATATTTTAAACTAATTTTTTATATTTTTATATTAATTTAAAACACTTAAAAATAATTATTATCACAACACTAAATAAAAAATAAAATAATAGTGTTAGCTAGTGAGATGTTTTGTCCTGAGCCATTGTATTTTGTTCAGTTTAATTAAGATCTTTTAATAAAAAACAAATTAATTTGAAAATTTATATTTCTACTTATATTCTATTACGGTTTGTTTTTGCATTTCAAAAATATTTTTAAAACAATTAAATTTTTTTAATTTTTTTGCTTTAAATTAATATTTTTAATATTTTTAGATATTTTTATATGCTGATATAAAAAATAATTTTTAAAAAATAAAAAAAATATTATTTTAATATATTTCCAAGTGAAAAACATTTTAAAAAAAAATCATAACCATACTCTTAAACACGCTAAAACCTCTATGAAATTTTGTATTTCAATCATACTTGCTTCACTTAAATTACTGACAAGATTATTTTAATTTTTTTAATTAAAATCTCAGGATGATGTCTATTTCATAAATATATTGTATGAAGTGTTTAACCTCAATATACAATTTCTATAATAATAAAAAAAAGTTGTGATCTATCCACTCGATTTCTAGCAATTGACAAAAAAAAAAAAACAAAAAATTGTATAGTTGAGACGGGGAGGTGAGAGAGAAAATAATATTTTTTTGTGGCATATGTTCATTAAAATATAAACGTTAAAATATGGCAATTGAGAGGATGTTCGTGAAAATATTGTCGTTATAGTATTTTAATTAATTCTAAATATATATATATATATATATATATATAATATTTATTCTACATTTTAAAGAATATAAATACAATAGCATTTTTTTGAAATCTAGCTAAAACACATCTCTAGCTATTTTAGCTAAGAAATAGGATAAATGTAAATTTCTTACAAAGCTAGGGAATAGTAGGAGTTCCGTGATTATTTTTACATGACGGGATAGTTTGGGAACGCGGCTGCGGTTGCGTTCCTAAAAATTTTGAAATTTTTTATTTTTACTAAAATTTAATATGGTTTGTATGTTTTGGATCGTTTTAATGTGCTGATGTCAAAGATAATTTTTAAAAAATAAAAAAATATCATTGACATGCATTTTAGCATGAAAAGTTATTTGAAAAGCACCCGCAACCACACTGTCAAATACGCTCGACGGATAGATCCTAGCATAAAATCAGGTCACTGTGTATATGTAGGTCAACTTATAAGATAGCGGATTGATCCAAATTTATTGAATTTTAATAAAATAATGTTGTTTTTTAATTAAAAAAATATTAACAAAAAAATATGTTATATTTTTATAGAAATTTGAAAAATATATGGATGGATGAATCTCACTTGGATTATGAATTAACATGTAAAATGGTTTAAATGTATCAACTCTTCAAATAATTTTAAAGCTAATCTTATCAAAACTAGATTTTAAATCAGGGGTGAGTAAAAAAATTAAAAAATTAATTAAATCGAAAAAACTAGAAAAAAATAACTGAAAAATCGAACCGTAAAAAAAAAACCGATTAAAATTTTGAAAAAACCAACCGGTTCGGTTTGGTTCTATAAGCCTGAAACTGAAAAAACCGAACCGATCCCAAACCAGAAAAACGGAGTCAAACCGGTTTTTGTTCAAAAAACCCGAACCGAACCGAAACCGGTCGATTTGAACCGGTTTTGGTTTTTTTCTTTTTTAAATTTCAACTTAATTATTTTTTTTTATAAAAACTAAACCTGTATTTTAAATCATCAACTCAAATAAACAATCGAGTTGCTTTTTTATTTTGTTAAAGTTTGATAACTATGCTAAAACGCGCAGCATAAGACAAATACCTTGGCACGAAACAAGAGAAAACAATAACTGGACTTGAAGACGACCACTTCCCTTGCTTTTATTTGAGTTGTTTTGTCACCGGCTTTCTCGAAAGCTAGATAAATGTAAGCGTAACTCTTTTATCAACCACATTTTATTTTCTTGAAACTTTCAGCCCAGCCTTCGAGACCTAAAAATCTCAAATTTATAATCCATCTCGACGATATTTTCCAGTTGTCAGCACGAGTGTGAATTATGAAACTTATACCAGCGATCTTAATATTTGATTTTCATAATAAACGATATAAAAAAACGTGGACTCATGCTAAAAAAAACCTCCAAGGTATCTCCACCATAACTAACTCTCCTACGGAGTGTTTATATTTGTAGTTAAGCTCGTTATTTAAAATTTTTTTAAAAATTAATTTTTGTTTTGGAAAGATATTAAATTAATATTTTTTATAATTTTAATGTATTTTCAATTTAAAATTACTTTAAAAAAAATATTTTACACCATATTAATAAAAGGTGTTTGAGAATGTATTTAAAAGTGTTTTGAATGTTTTTTTTAAAAAAATATATTTGGCATGAAAAAAATATCAAATTAATATGTTTTTTTATATTTTTAATATATTAATATGAGATATAAAAAAATATTTTTGATTAAAAAATTATTTTAAAAAAGCACTAAATCACAATTCACCGTAACTGAATTTTTTTCCCCTCGCACTCAACTTAAAAACTGGACAAAACCAGTATATCCTTTAGTCGTCGTTAATCAGGATATGGACAGGAGCTGATAAAAATTGAAGGTTTCCAACAACACAAGGCAAACAAGCAGCACTAGTGCCCTGTATATCGAACAAAACCAAATCTTTATTCACTATCAAAAAGACACAACTGGTAAAACCATATCACGGTACCTGGGCCCAGCACACACACCAAACGTTTTTGTGTCAAAATAACCCTTTTGTTGTACAGTGGGTGTAATGGCTGCTGCTCTGAAATCAACTCCTTCCTTCCTCCAACTGAAAAAACCAGAGACCCATTTCCTCGTCCGTCACAAACCCACTATCGTTTCAACCAGAAGGTTCGCGCCAATGGCTTCTCTCACTGCAATCCGAAGTCTTGGCATTGGAGAAACGTTCTCCAATCTCAAAAAACAAGGCAAAGTAAGCACCACCCCCTTAGTAAATCTTTGTTACATGTGGGTTTTGTTGTGCTAGTTGACGGGCTTTGATAGTTTTACACCTGACTTGATTGATTTTTCTTGACATGTTGAATGGGGTTTGACTTGGATATTGTTTGTGGTTTTGGCTATGGATTTTTTCTTTTTTCTTTTTTACTGTACTTACTTTACTCTTCCATTAGTGGAGACAAAAGCTGCACAGAGGAGTCTCTGTCTGTTAATATCCATGTTGAGTCAGATATTTCTACTGAGTTCTCTATTGGGTGCGTTATAAGTAAAGATGGGAGAAAAGAGGAGCTTAATTGTGTTAAATTGATAGTATTGAAAGATGGAAACAGCTGTTTTTTTTTTTTTTATGACATAGATTGGAATGGATTATTTGGGGGGTCGAGGCTGTGAGGAGGGGATTGGATTGAGAGTTTTGGTTTGGTAGGGTGAGGCGGGAGAAGGAAATATTGTTAATATCTATGGTTTGATGAGCATGCTTGCTTGTGAAGGTGGCGCTCATCCCATACATCACAGCTGGTGATCCTGATCTTAAAACCACAGCGGAAGCCTTGAAGGTGCTGGACGCCTGTGGATGTGACATAATTGAACTAGGTGTTCCTTACTCCGATCCCCTGGCAGATGGTCCGGTTATCCAGGTATGATTATAATGTGGTTGCTGGTTGGATGAATCTCCATTTCAGTTTTCTTATTGGAATCTCTTGATTTAGGCGGCAGCTACACGCTCCTTGGCTAGAGGGACCAATTTTGAAGCGATCACATCAATGTTAAGGGAGGTAAGGCCATCATATTACAATGCTATCTTTCTACTGTGCTGAGACCATGACAAAATCATTGGATTATTAATTACTGAAAAAAATTTCTCATCATGCAATTCCTTTTGTTACGCTATTGATTGCTAAGATTGCAATTAAGATAGTTTACTTGGAAACACTAGTTCATCATAGCATTTTGTACTCGGGCACATGCTCATAGGTAATTGAAGAAGTGCCTGTCCATATGACAAGCATACAGTATCCTGGTTTACAGCTTTGTTGCCAGTTTCTTTTCTTATTTGAATTTCCTTATATTAATTCAACTGTTGACTGCACAGGTCGTTCCACAAGTATCCTGTCCAATTGCTTTATTTACATATTACAATCCAATTCTAAAGCGCGGAATTGAGAAGTTTATGTCCACTGTAAAAGACATTGGCGTACATGGTAAATGACAGGTTTATTTTGCAGCACCCGACTGCCTATTTTAATGTTTTATATCATGCCGAATTATGTGGGAAATGGGGATCGCTGTGTGCATCTCCAGTTATTTTTCTGTGAATTCTGGGTGTCATAAGGCATGACCATATGTTTAACCTTATATTGGTTTTGCAGGACTTGTGGTCCCAGATGTTCCTCTGGAGGAGACTGGAGTTCTGAGGAAGGAAGCTGTCAAGAATAAGCTTGAACTGGTCTGTTACCTATCACATTTCTGGATGATGCATTCCATTTTGTCTATTCACATTGATTAGCATATCCCTTTTGGAGTTACAAAAAATAAATCATTTCCTTCTGCTTTGCCAAAAATCAGTTCACTGTAGAGTTTGGTGGTAATATTATAAAAATGAAATGGACCCTGTCTTTTTATTTTTATTTTTATTTTTGGCACATCATTTAATCGTGGTGTATGATAGATCTAAACCAACACCTTTACCTCATCATTATTTTGACGGTGTCTGCTGGTTTTCATAAAAAAATTCTTTTTGGTTGAATGATAATTGAAGAAGGGCACCTTTTGGTTGTGTGCTTTGGTTTTCTTGCAATTTACCTTTTGAATTGCTGAGCTTTTGTGGGTAGTGAATCATGAAAGATATGCAGCTATCATGCATTCACCGTGTCTTATGTACGCACCTCGGTGATGCACAGGTACTTCTTACAACGCCCACTACTCCTACGGAACGCATGAAAGCCATTGTTGAAGCAGCAGATGGATTTGTGTATCTTGTAAGAGCATTTTAGAAGTTGATTAAGATGAAAGATTAATCATAGTTGAGTTCTAATATGAACAAAGATGAGGTACTCAATGGTTTGCCATCTTTTGTGACATCCCCATTTCTTCTGGAATTATAGGTGAGCTCAGTTGGAGTTACTGGCGCTCGTGCTTCTGTAAGTGACCGGGTTCAAACTCTTCTCCGGGATATTAAAGAGGTTTGTCTTTACAGTTAGATTTCATTCACAGGGCACTCTCTTGATTGGTGGCATTTTGGAAATTAGTGGCTCCTTCACGAAAATTCAGGATGTATTTTAGGAAATGGTATCGCACATCCATCATTTCTGATTTCTTTTTATGACAGTCAACAACCAAGCCTGTAGCTGTTGGCTTTGGTATATCAAAACCTGAGCATGTCAAGCAGGTTAGTCTTCAACATAATGTAACTTGATGCCTATAGATTGCCTCTGCATTAGTTTGGATTTATTACTCAAGTTTTATGACAGGTTGCGGCATGGGGTGCTGATGGTGTCATTGTTGGTAGTGCCATGGTGAAGTTGTTGGGTGAAGCAAAATCTCCCGAGGAAGGATTGAAGGAACTAGAGAGTTTCACGAAATCTTTAAAAGCTGCACTTCCTTGAACTCAATTTTGTGGGATCAAATGAAAGCTCGAAACTCTTATTTTCAACAGCAATATATGCATTGAAATTGAATAAAAACGAATCTTGTTTACCAGCATGAATGTTGCCAGTGTCTTTAACAACTCGAGCACTTGATAAAACTACAAGTTGCTGCTGCAGTTCTGTTACTTTGATGGAAAATCCATGAGTTTTTCTGTCAACCGCTGCTGAGGTTAGGGTATAGGAGGTCTGCTTTAGCTTTCTTCCAGCCGCCTTCCCATCAAACTCAACGAGTCTAATGAACTCTAACAAAAAATTCCAAAGCACCAATTAGCTTTCATTTTGTTTTTCAGGGCCGGGGATGACAATGGTCACTATTGATAGAAAATCTAGCAGGTTACAATCTGAGAACATTTCATTCGACATCTGGTTTATTCAAATAATTTTCATGCTAAGGGGAAATAACGTTAGTATGCAGAGGCGCAGACTTGATTTCCCCATAGGATTGATCTACATTCATCTTTTTTTTTGGCATAAGCGTATCAATGCAGGCAGACAGAAAGGGTCTTGAGAGGGGGAAGCATTCACCTTCATCCCATGAAATCCATCTTTTGGATGAAAGCTGATTAATTCATACCATCACAAAAAAATTCAGCTTCCTCACATGAATTCTGTCCTTTGGATGAAAGTTAATTGATTCATATCATCACTAAATAGCCAAGTCCTCGGTTGATGAGGACAGAGAAAAAGTTTTGCAATCAAATGACCAGCAGAATTTTCATGACTAGTTTGTCGAGTCAGGATTCCCCAACCAAGCGAAGCTTATTTACGTACAGCCACAGTTTTAGACTCAAATTTTGGGGCCTTGTCTTATAAAATAAAGATGGCCCCCTCCAACCCTATTGTGAGCCTGAGGGGGCGAACATTAAACAAGGCATTCAACTAATTAGCATAATCAAAGTTGTTCCATGACACTCCTAAGAATGATTTATTCCAAGTATTCAATCAAAACACACCCCCTTGCCATTACAGTGACATGATCAAGACAGGAAGAGAAGCTACTTCAGCAGGTAGTGAACGCGAGCAATTCCACAATATACAGCTGAGGGAGGGGGATAGAGCGCTGAACAACAAATGAGCTGAAGCTTCTTATCTCTGCTTAACGCCTTCCAGATGCCATGATTCAGAAGAAAACTTCACTCTTGAAAGAACCGAGTCTTGCGTCGGATCACAAGGATGTATGTATATATGTAGATGTATATATCTATGCTTACACATCACCCCTGCTCCTCACGTAAACAAAATCAATAATTAGGTCTCCTATGTCACCCTCTGACAAATACCAAACAAAAAATATAAAACCAAGGTACGGATTTCCTATAATGTTAGAACTCGGAGTAAAAAAGGGTATGCTAAGCTCCTTGCTTCGCCGCTTTTTCAGTGGATACTGTTGGAAATACAGTTGAAATTATATTTTTTAAAAAATTATTTTTTATATATATTTAAAAATTAAAAATTATATATTATATTAATATATTTTTAAATAAAAAAGTATTTTAAATTACAACTGCAAGCTCAAAATCAAATAATAATGTTTCAAGATTATTGATATAGAAATAGGGCATCAAATGGGTATTTTTCATTTCAAGCATAGTTTGAAAAAACTCTTTGGCAAACTAGCACGGATCAAAATTGTATTTAGAAAATAGCATAGCTCGGTACAAATATAGTTTCAAAGTGCGATAATTTAATTTAAAGAGAGAGGAGAGGAAGAGAAGAAAAAAAAGAGATTTATTTTGGATTGCTGGTTCAAAGTTTTATTTATTTTATTTTATTTTATTTTTTTAATTTTTTTCTTGAAATTAAAATACCACACCTGGAAACAATATTTTTAAAATATGTTATTTTCTAAAATATTTTTCCAACAATAATGGTTTCTCATTTTTCTTTAAATGGGCTAATTTCCAAAAAGAAAAAATTTCCATCAAATTAGGTTAGGAAGATCCACAGTACCATCCAAAAATTTCCATCAAATTAGGTTAATCAATCCTCTTCTTCACTTTCCGTACGTGGCGGTACCCAATTATTTTATCTGAAAGAGAAGATGTTTAAAATGTTTTTTTTTTAATTTATTAAAATAATATTTTTTAATTTTTTTTGAAAAATATTTTTTTAATATCATTATATCAAAATTTAAAAATATTATAAAAAATTAATTTAAAATAAAAAATAAATAAATTTTAACCTTAATTCCAACCTGGGTCATCATTGTCGCAAAAAAGCACGTGATGATTTCCTTCCTTATTCCGCCATTACCAAACCCCAACGACTAAGCAAAGGAGAGAAAATTAAAATAAAACAAATTCACGCACTAAAAAAATCTTCAAACAGAATCAGCCAACAGAAGAAACAGACAAAGAATGAATAGTGTCTTCTCAGTGGACGATTTCTCCGACCCGTTCTGGCTGTCTCCTCCTCCTCCGCCATCATCAACGGATCCGAAGATGAATAGAAGCGAATCGGAATGGGCCTTTGAGAATTTTCTACAAGAAATGGCTTCCGTACCTTCCTCCGCCAGCGAAACCCACACCGCCGCTCCTTCGGTGCTTTCTCAATCGTCCACGTCATCGATACCTCCTGACAATGGCGAGGATGAAGTTGTGGAGATCACAAAACATCCAATTCACCACCACCACCAACATCCAATTCCTAACCCACATCCAATTCCTAACCCACATCCGCAACCGCTGGATCGCAATCTAACGGCACCGATTGATTCCGAGGAGTACCGTGCTCTTCTCAAGTCGAAGCTCGATCTCGCTTGTGCTGCCGTGGCCATGTCTATGGTATAACATACGCGTACTGATTGAATTGTGTGTGCATGCATCACATGTGTTTGATTATGGATTTCTTTGAATAAATGCAGGAAACCAATGCTGTAAAGCCGGAAGTTTTTTCTTCGTTACCTGAAGATCAAAGGCTAGCTGCAAGAAATATGTCGTTGGGAACACAATCTTTTCATAATGGTTTTGCCTGCTTCCTGAATTGTTGAATGTTTTTGCTGATTGCATTTATGTATATAACTGGTAGTAATATTGTCTCAAAGATCATGTTAACGCTATGTGAAAGCCTCTTATTGATTCCAATAGATTGTGATATGTTTGGTGGGTGAGAAATTGTTTGCGCTATTTGAATGGAAATGGGGACTAGCTAGTCATGTTTCCTTGCACTTGAAATGCACTTTTCACCTTGCAATCTACATGAGTTCAGAAACTAGGATAGAACACACTTTATCTTGAATCCACTGAACCCCTGGTTTGTACAAGTTACATGTATCAGCTAAGTTGATCAAAGTTGCACTATGCATCTCTAGCACTCTCACTCTTGTCTTTTATCCTTATTTCCCCCCTTGTATTCTTAACTGTTCGTCACCTTATTATCACAAAGTCTTATATAATAGACTGCTGTATGTGTGCTCTCATCTGATGCAAGATAAGCGTTATAATCAATGCAAATATGTGCATTACTTTCACAGTGATTTTCATGCTTTAGTTTTCCTTGCCCCTCTCCAAAATTTGGGCTGCATATAATACTGTCAATTGCAGGTACTGATCAAGGCATTTCAATGGCACAAAGCGGGGCAGATGGTGTATCACTCGGCATTCCACCTTTACTTACTACACAGAGAAAATCAGATGATGAATCACTTGGCATTCCAGCTTTACCTACTACACAGAGAAAATCAGATGATGAATCACTCGGCATTCCAGCTTTACCTACTACACAGAGAAAATCAGATGGTGGATCACTTGGCATTCCAGCTTTACCTATTACACAGAGAAAACAAGAGGTTCAAGCCAGGCAAACAACCAGTGGATCATCAAGCTCGGATGATGATGACCTTGAAGGAGACACAGGAACCAATGAAAATATGGATCCTGCTGTTGTGAAACGTGCGAGGAGGTATCTTATTTATTAACATTCATGCTTGGTGTAAGGGGTTCTAAATACAATTTAGAAACTTTGTTTTCTTTACTCATACGCCTCCCATTTTTCCTCTTATTTTGAATTTATACAGGTAATATTATTTTGAGGAATTCACATGTTAGTGCTCGTCTTATTGGTGAATAAATCAAGCATTGTTTTAGGATGGGAGAAGAGTATTTGTCAATGGTTTCTAATTAAATCGGATACAGCCTTACTAAACCTGACTTAACTGTCTCCAAGTTTTGGGATAAACAGATTCTTACTAGATGCAAGTATATATCTTATTATTGTGTTAAAAAGGAAGGACCTTTCACCAATCACTGTGTTGATATCTTGACAATGACTCAGGATGCAGTCGAATCGAGAGTCAGCTAGACGCTCTAGAAGAAGAAAACAAGCACAGCTGAATGAACTTGAAACTCAGGTTGCCCATTGCTTTTCTGTGGCATTCGTGCCTTTTAGATCATGGTTCTTTAATAAGTTCTGATTCAATCTATATGGCATTCAATAGGTTGGTCAACTAAGGGATGAACGCACTTCACTGCTATCACGCTTCACTGATGTAAATCAAAAATGTGATGATGCTGCTGTTGACAATAGAATTTTGAAGGCTGATATTGAAACATTAAGGGCAAAGGTAAGTCATTGCACTTCACCTATTTTAACTTTGTTTGTTGCTTTGAGGGTTCCTTTGGTTGTTTGAAATTGTCTAGCAATTACTTTCTGACTCCATGTTTTAAGATCATGATGTTAGAGGAAACAAATCCTTGTAAAATCATCAAATATGCTTCATAGATGTCTCCCAGAAACTAATTCTGTCTTGTGGGTACATGCACGTACTTTTGTGTTTACATCACATCATGGAAACTTCTGTCTCCATACAGAGCACACAAAAAAATAACTTTGCATGTGTGGAGTGACAATCCATATCAGGCAAAACTTCTGGTCAGAGTACGTCCTACTAAATAGTATAAGAGTCACAGCAACAGTTTTTACAAAGTTCGAATGACATTAATTTGAAACTTGAAAGTGCTTTGCATGTGCATGAGCTGATGTAATCTACTCTGTTGAATTTCTTTTATATATGAACCTTCCAGGTCAAGATGGCCGAAGAACAAGTGAAACGAGTGACAGGTTTGAACCCAGTGCTTCTAGCAAGGTCTAGCATGCCGAGCCCTGGAATGCCATTTGTTGGTGGCCAGGTGGATGCATCTACCAATGTTGCTATCCCAATGCAAACAAACCCCCACCAATTCTTTCACCAGCCAGTTCAAGGTATTACCCCTGCTCCTCCACATCTCCAAAGACTAAACAACAGCTTCCCTAACAGAACCTTAGTTCCGCTTGCCACAAATCCACAAACTGACAATGGAAACAGTAATGATGGTGGAATGGCTGTCATGCCTTCCATGCAACTCACTGCTGATGGGCAAAGTTTGCCTGCCATGCCTTCCATGCAACAGGTGCAAAAGCAGATTGGTCCAACTGTTGGTCCTGCTGGGACCTTGCCTGCATGTGACTCAGGACTTCCTCACGTGGTTGCGAAGGATTACAAAAAGAAATGAATCAAATGCTTCTTCCATTCTGGTTTTTGGAACTGGGGATTGTAAAGGTCGTCTCTGAGTACAACTGTCGGTTCATATAATTCTATGACTTTCAACACATACTGGGTCCTTTTGTTTATGGTTTATAAATAAGCCTTTTTAGCTGGTAGATCATCTTGACTTATTTTTTTCATGTAGACGTGGGTCGTGTTAATGCAACCCAAGTTGTCAATGGAAGCTTGTGATTATCCCCATTCAAGGTGCCGATACAAGAAGTTACATTTTTCATGCCTTTTCAAACGCGACAAAGAGAAATCAAGCCAGCTTAAGAGTTGCATAGCTAATTTGATCCCACCGCCAAGGGAATTCTTTCACATAGACTTGCAGGGCTGATTACTGGAAAGTGCTGACCCTCGTGACTGATTCTTTCACATAAACCTTCTGTACAAGGAGTGGAATAGAGTTAAGCGATCATCCTTGCACACCAAATTTAATTTCCCAGGTTCACCTGATTGGAGTAGCAGAGTTTCTGGGTTAAAAAAAGGTCACCTTCCTGGTTGGATCTTGTTAATCGGTAGAATCAATAAGATGATACGGAACACTAACAGAAAAAATACAGCCATCGCCATCCATCATTGAAAAACAGCGGCAACGTTAAAAATTGACGGTTGGCTAGCCACATTGAACTATCGAAAGTCTCACCATTAATGGAAGTACACATCAGTGAAACTTGGTTAATCCACCTAAGGTAAACCTACTCTTCCAAATTTCCTCAGACGACATGTTAGAACTAGGTGGCGATTTGAGAAGGGGATCAAAATTTTCCAGCATAGACAGATAGATCCATTTGATTAATCCACTGAAGAACTGTAATCTTATGGACATCAAAGGGAAGCGGGTTCGAACAACTTGAGTTCAGCATGTATATATATATATATATCTCATCTATTATGCGAACACGTGTTCAATCGAGAAATGTGACATGACCGAGGTATAAATTGTACATGCAGGTAATGGAAGAGTAGATTTAGGAAAATAAAAAAGAAAAAAGTAAACTAAATTCTAGCATGGTTCGTATGAAGACATGCACTATGCTGAGGATACATAAATAACCCACACAAGGGTTCTCTTCGCAATCTAGGCAATGCTTAGGCTGAATTTAGTAAATGTCGATCTCCTCGTAATTGCAGTATGTAAATCCATGGGACACATCATGGCAAAATTTTTGACTGGATGCCTGATTGGACTTTGCTTTGGAAATGGGCTTCTAGCCTGCATAATGGACATGATAATCGAGTTGGCGCCATGAATGGGGGGGGAATGAAACAAAGAGCACAAAGTGTATGAACATGCCTGGTTGCACACTTGTAATAAATGGTATCAGGTGTGTTGTATGTCCGTGCATTGGCACACATCCTCTTGACATCAGCAATGAACATCTCGAGTGTTACATAGTATTGCTCTGACTCTACCCTCTTCGACATTGTCTTCAGATCTGCAGCAAATTGGAAGAATTATAGATGACATCTAATTGAAACAAGTCATTTTTTATGTGAAATTCTCAATAAGAAAAGGTCATAATAATTCTCAATAAGAACATGTAATCCCATTTGTACAAGTGATTTTTTTGTGAGAAATTCTCAACAAGAACAAGTAGGAACAAGATATTGTTTTTTAATGCCAAATCATGCAGAAAATTCCAAAAGCAGAGATTCAAACAACTTGAGCCAATTATCTGATGTTGTCAAAATGCTAGAAGCAGAGTTGTACTTTCCATATTCCTCAACTTGTGTAACAGCAACAGACACCGAAATGAGATTTCAACTGAGTTCTACAAACTTTAACAAAAAATATTATAGTTTTCAATTTTCTTGGTAACTTGGTTTCAAGACAGCTGAAATTTTAAAAACTTTGGACAGTTGTGACCTATGTTTCCAGAGAAGATTGATAGCATACAAAATATGAAGGGCCTGGACATGTCTCCATTTTAACAGCATATAAGCTTGTCAATTATGAAATCATTGCAAGAAATTTGATATCTTACCCATGGGATCCTTGATGATGTCATAATAATCAGGGACATCACAAGCATCAACTGGTTCCTTGAATGGCCAAGCATCAACATGGTCATGCATGGACTGCTAATACAAATTCCATAAAATGAATATCACATAAGCAGGCCAATCACTGTTCTACAGATTTTTAAACATTAAGTAGAACAGAAAGGAGAACGCATAAACAAGAGCAAAAAGTGTTGCGAATCCAACGCATAAAGGATTAGGATTTGCGAATGTGAGTGCCCAAAGAATACTAACAATGGTAGAAAAATCACTTTTTTGCACAGATTTACAATTGAAAGTAAATAGAAGAACAAGTACATCATTAAGAAGAGAAACTGCTAATTTATCTTCTCTTCAATAATATGCTTGATGGGTCTTATACAATAAAAGCAGCATTACACTTTCCTAGACCACGGGATCTTCATGTTGTAGACAAGATTCTATCAAATTTTGATATCTCTTGCAAGAAGAAGAAGAAGTTGGCTGTTCCATTTTTTGATCATTTGAATACTATTACCAAAGGTATTTCTTACTTTTAGATAGTAAGACGACAACAGCATAAAAACCACGGATATTTGCCACAGTAATGCATCAACAACCTTCACATTTGGCTGTCCCTTTGAACTTAATAAAACAAATCAACTTCAGAAAACAGGCATCCAAACAGACATGTATTCTTGACAGCAGGATGTCAAAGTTTCATTACGGGCAATTTCAACCACAAGCATTTCCCATGCAAACCATGTCATGGCAACACTATGCTATTACTTTTGCAAAATATGGCAACCACAAAAGATTTCTGTAAGTTACATGGCTGGCTGCCATTTGTGACAGGGTATGCATTTTTTCTTAACCCCTGTGAGAAAAAAAAGATTAAGAAAAGTAATATATTTTGGGACTTGCCTTCAAAAGTGAGCGCATAAATGCAGTCAAATGTTTTTGATTTGTGCCACTATCCTTAGAAGAGTTTAACGTTTTGAACCGTGAATGGCCCCATTGATCAGGAGCCCACCCTGCCTCCCCTATTATCATCACATTCAAAACGAATCTCATTATAAATATTCCAAACTTCCAATTATATCATATAATTCCCAAAAGGTATGTACCACGTGTCGCAAAAGACTGGAAGAAGTTGATATAAAGTCAACATGACAAATTTAAAAACTTACTCAAGCCAGGAATGTCCTCAATTTTGATGATCTTCTTGGGAATACCAGCTTCTTTCTGAACAAAAACGAGTACACCATATAATCTTAATCCAATGAACAACATAGCACTAAACCATACTGCTAGATAGAGAATGCATGCAATCTAGAAAAGGAAACTACCAAGTAGTATAATTGATGACAGGTCTAAGAACCATCAGATTGCTGATGATACATACCTTTTGAAAATCAATTCCAGGATAGACAATGTGGCAATTGGATAGCTCTCGTATCTTTTCATCAATTGCCTATCATCATCAGAAAACAAGATCACTGCATATCTATGTAGAAATCTACTAAGGTTAGGTGTCTGAAAGAGCAGGAAGAATCTTCAGATAAAAAATTCTGAAGTCATGCACTGAAACAAGTCTGTGAGTAATACATGTGAGTATAGTTGTAATTTAAAAGTTCCAGGGCAGGCTGGCAGCACAGCAAGTCTGACAGGAAGCTAACAGATGGGAAAGGTACAATATAAATACAGTTAATATTGGTGTTCCTGTCAATGAGTTCTATATTACAGAACCTCCTATATTACAAAACCTCCTGAAAGACACTGGTGCATGTACAGGAAAAATCCAAGTTTCCAGAATAGGCAACACAACTATGATACACCCCCAACTCATTAGTCTATAATTTATTTTCACTCAACAACTCAAGAAGCAAGTGATATGAAAACAAGCCCTATTTCCCAAGGGCAGGTGATAGAATTAATCCAAATTAAGATGTAAAGAGCATATGATTATAATATAATAAAAAACCTACAAGGATCAATGAAAATGGAAGTGAAAATTGGGATTATTTACGATAAAAAATATTGAAATGGTCTATCAATGGAATTAGTGCATCAGTTCAGAAGCCTTGTATAGCCTTCTTGCCTTTCTCTGGGTCCAGAAATTGACTGGTGATCTCAATCCAATGATTCAATTTTAGATGTCAAATCGAGTAACTTGCATCTTAAATATAAAGCTTTGGAATGAATTATAGAAAATGACGAAGCTTCTGAATGGGAGCCAACAGGTTGAGCTTGCTTCCTTTAAAATTTACACTTTTACTGATGAAAGAAAGCCCAACAAGCTGAGCATTTAGAAAAGGAAGACATACTGCTAAAATGGATTGTTTGACCTTTATCTTGATTCATGTTCCAGACACTGACATTTAAATATTATGATCTAACTGCATTACACAAGGAAAACATTGACTGAGTAGATTATCATCCCACCTGTCTCTGACGACGGATCATGGTTGATAAATCAGTGTAAGGAAGTTTTTGATCAATTCTGCACTCCATTAAGATACCTCCATCATAGTCTTTAATATACCTGGAATTCACACAAATTCATAAATGAACTAACAAAAGGAGGCACAGCAATAGCTAAATGGATGAGATACACCCAACAAGGCTAACAAAGGGGGGATAACGAGCAAGTGTGATAAGCTTGCAGTTATCTTCCTTCATAACAAACACCCTTTCCCCCTAACTCCAATTTCAGAATATAAAATAGAAAGCAGAACTGTACTTGAAACCCTTCCTTTCTCCTATCCCCCACCCTTCAATTATCTTAATAATACTGGAGCTTGTAAATTAACAATACCCATGCCATCGATCTTTCTCCAAGTAAATCTCTTTTGTGAAACCCTACATGTTAATAAAATAACACAACATTAAGAAACAAACCAATATATTTCAGAAGGATATAGCAATGTAACTATCAGAAATACATCTGAGCAAAATGTATAAAGATCATCAAGAACAAGATTGACCCACAATTATAGCACAGCCATTTCCATAGATTACCATCAACAGTGATATAGTAAGATTTAACAGATAAACAGTTCAGGAAAACAATGAACTGTGCAAGTTACGGAACTCGAGAAAAAGACCACATCATCTAATAATCTTGCAGATCCATTGAAGATGAAGGTTTAACTGGAAATCAGCTACTATCTAAACAGTAGCAGCAGATCTTCCATAGAGACAAACTGGCAGAACAACAAAAGAAGAAATACCTCTAAAGGATATCACACAAGCAGTATTTGTTACTAATCACACCTTTCAACTTTCTTAACAATACTGTTAGAACATTATATCTTAGAAAAAATCTAGCATATCTTAAAGATCAACAGTGTCTTGCAAGCCCATGCTGAAAACAATAAAATCAACCAAGCAAAAGACTTAATGACAGAATTAGAAAGACAACCTGTTTGATAAAATAACCAACAGCATTATTGTCAGCATATGTCAGAAAATGTGTTAACCCATCAACATCACGTGCATGCTGCTTTAAATGATTCATCAATCTTGTGCCGTAACCTTTTACTTGTTCATCTGCAGTGATTGCACAAAAAGCTATCTCCCCAAACTTCTGACTATGGTTGGGCAGGGAAAAGGGGGTTATTATAACAACCAGCAGCATTAGAACAAAAGAGGTTTCAATGACAAAATCATAACAAGATATAAAGTACTTTCATGTAATGCATGGTTCTTTCATGTAAAGTACTTTCATGTATGAGGGAAAAAAAAAAAATTTAAGTCCAGATATAATTGTTTAAGCTTAGCAGTACAGTCACTTGGACCAAACGAAACTCCAGTCATCTGCAGCTCAATATAAAACCTTACCAAGATCATGCCATTCATTCATCTTACAGAATTATGGTTACAGTACTAAGAAAATGCTAAAATGTATTTTCTCAAGTCAGTTTAGGGAAAGTATGTTAGTTAGGCAATGTAAGGTTTGACTCCACCTAGAAAAACTATAATAACATGAAAGAAAACTTGAAGTTAGAATGAGTAAAGAACAACATGAAAACTATGAATTTGAACCTAACCTGGTATATGGACGATAAGTGATGCCACCAACCACCAGATTGTGTCTAATAACCATCACAGATTTGTGGCTTCTGCATATTGCATTGAAAAACGTACATGAGTACTTTTGCACCATATGAAAATGATCCATGTCATAAAAACAACGAAGTTTTACCCTACTCTGCAGGGCTTGGGACCAGCAATCCTAACCTAAGCTAGCATAAGCAAAGTTGGGAGAATAATTCAATAACAAGAAAAAAATAAAGGTATTGTGTCTTTCCATACAAGTTGCATGCTCATTGGAGTGATTTTCATTACACAATGACACCCTAGATGTCTGTGTTCAAGGACGTGTAAGTAGTTCACTGTTTTGACATTAACACAAATTATCCAGCACACTCTCCAAGATGGCATCACATAAGGACGTAGGCTTCTTCTTATATGCAGCAATATGCAGTTCTGGTGATATATGTATTGGTGAGTGGATTGCAAAGATATTAATTTACAGTACTGGACACATTTATATCTAAACAAATGCATCCTCGATAAACCAATTTTGATTCTTACTATTAATGCAGGCTGTATAGTAGAAAGTAGTTACTTACCTTCACAATGAACTGGAAGCGGCTTACCCAAAAAGGAAAACAAATAATAGAAATTAAGGGGTTCATGTTATCTAATCTCTGGCCACTTTGGAAAAAAAATCGCTTATTTTATGCACTTTTAGACGATTTCATGGAATTACCTATCCATCAACAGACGAACAATGTACTCTTTGGGCATGTTAGGCAATTGCCTCGCAAATATATTCTTCAATCCTATCAGCCTGAGAAACCAGAGGAAAAGGCAAGCATTAAAATTAACAGCATCGCTAGAGTTTACATAGAAGTTTTCCAATTTATAAAACAAACCTCATCAAACAAGAAATTAACAATTAAAGATTGCAAAAAGAATATTCATAATTAAAAGCATGAGTCCAGCCAAAAAAAATAGGGGAAGAGAATAAGGTACCAAACCATATGCTCATCAATACCATCATTTGAATAACAGACAAACTTGAGTCTTCCTGCTTCCTCCTGATTCCAAAATATCATGTCCCGTTATAAAATATCCCACACAAAGTTTCCTTTTCTATTTCGAAAAGGCAACATGCAAAATTAAACTTTAGTCACTAGTCAACAATTGTAAGAAATGAACTTTGAGAAGATAAACACTAATTAAAGTTCTCATAAGAACTAAAGACCATGCCTCTCTCTTCAAATTCTCTTCTCTCGCGCTATAAGCTCCACTAGTCTGCAAATTCTCCGTAAATATTTTAACAGAATCCTCCTTTACCACAATCCCTGGAGCAGAACTTCCCGCTGCGGCAGGCCCCGCTGCGGCAGTCCCCGTGTGCCCACCATCCTTCCCGCTATCAGAATTTTCAATCTTCACATTCGTATTCTCTATTTTTATCTTCGCGTTCCGACCGCTGCCAGCGGCGGATACACCGGCAGTGGTCTCGAGGCGGGCTGCGGTGAACGTTCTCATGGAAGAGTCATTGTCGAATTCGTCCTCGTCATCATCAACAACGGCGTCGGAATCTTCAGCGTCGTCGGAATCGGAGTCGGCGCCGCGGGCGGAGATGCTCTCAAGGTCGTCGTTGGAGGTCAGAGCACCGTCTCGAGTGTCTGCGGAGAAAGAAGACGGAGCAAGTGGAGGCAAATGGTCATCGGACGCCGCCGCAGCCGCCGCACGTTTCCGCTTGTGGATGGAAGAGGTTGCTGACGCCGAAGCTGAGTGGGAAGGGGACGGGGATTGGGAGCTGCGAGAGCGATTGGGTGCGGTTAAGTGAGAGTGAGTGTCCATCGAGTCCAATTGACTTGACTCCGTTCAAAGATGACGATCTAGGGTTTTCAGGTTTGCATTGAAGAAGTTAGGGATTTTTGTTGTTTCACTTTCGCATTTGCAGAGAGCGCAGTGTTGTTTCAGACCGAGTTAGTGGTGAAAAGACACATGGCGTCGTCTCAGACTCTCAGGTATAGGTCTGGTTTTATATGTTTCATAAAAACGGAGACCTGTGATTGGTGGGCCTTGTCCTGGGCAATTAGGCTGACAATTTTACCGAACCGATGGACACCCGCTTTATTCTATCTGAATGGATAGTAAAAAACATTTAACTGGTCGGCTTGGGATGAAATCTAAAAATAAAAGTTTAGGTTTTGGATCCGATACGGATATTAATCTCTTCTACTCGATTCTAATTTAAAATATATTAATAATCATAAATTTTAAGAAAATTATATTTATTATAAAAAAAAACTAAATAAGCTAAGTTAATTACTATGCTTTGTAAGTGAAAACATCGTAGATTCGGAGAGTGTATTGATTATTTTATTTTTTATTGCACTAACCAATTATCTTAGCAGCGAGGTAAAGTTATATTTTTCATTTGAATGTTATTTAAAAATTAATCGGAGATAAAGTAGTTGTTATGTATTTTTTATATACTGTAGAAATATTATGTTGCTCCTAGGAGCTAAAAATATTGGTCTTTCATCTAGGGGTTTTTGCGTCTTTACAAATTAATTTATACAGTTAAATAATGTTTGTATGCCTTTTAAGTCTAAAAAATATTAATCTTTAAAAAAAGAGTTTTTTTATCTTTACATATTAATTTCATGTTTATCCTTTATCTCCAAAAAATCAAAGGATAATTGCATCATTGTTTTTCATAATATTCATATGCCCTGAGAGCTTTTTCAGTAATTTATATTATTATAATATTAATAAATCAATATAATAGGCATTCGTATGCCACACACGTTTAGGAGTATCATTACCCCTTGCGCCATTCTAATGGCACGTGGGGGCCATTACAGTGCCCGAAAAAGACCGATTGTATACTCACCCAATACGGAAGGTGGCGGTGCATATGTTAGGGTGGCGCATTTTGTCACTCGAGCGGTTGTTCGTAACAATTGGTCTTTTTTCTCCTCTCATTCTTTTCTCTTTCCTGAACCTTGATATTTGTGCAGAGTTTTTAAAAATTCAATTATGTCCTCCAGTTTGTATTTGTTTTGGGTTTAATCCTTATTTTTTTTATTTCTATTTTTTTAGATTTGATGTTTCTTTATGTTTATTTTGTTTTTTAATTTCGTCCCTCGTCATTTAATCTCATTATATTTTTTTTATCCAATTTGGTCCTCGTTTTTTTGATTGCTATTATTTTATCCTTTGCATTATTATTTTTTTATTTTGTCCTTGGAGTTTAATTTAATTTTATTTGGTTTTTAATTTTGGTCCTTATTTTTTTTATTGCTCTTTTTTATCCTTTTCTTCATTTATTTTTTTTCAATTTAATCCCTAATTAGTTTCTTTTAATTATTTTTGTGCATGGTTTAGTCCTCATTGTTTTAATTTTATTTTTTTTATTTTACTATTTTTATGAATTGAAATTTTTCTTTGTGATTTTTTCATGTTTGCTTTTTACAGGGTTATCTCAGTCTCATGACCCAGTCCACCAGTTTTGATGATGAACTCGGTTTAAGTTCGATCTTTTTTGCAGTTCTTTTTAAATTTTTTTTCATTTTCATCATCTGACATTGAATTATTGGGCCTTGAGCTTCGTGATTTATTTTGCTTTCCTTTTTGCGGGGTTATTCCTGTCACATATCTCATGTCGCGAGTTAGTTAAGTTAACCTGGGTTGACTGGGGTTTTTTAAATTGATTTTTTTGTATCCTTTGCCATTAAATTATTAACCATTAAGTGTGTTTTATTAAATATTATTTAAAAACAGTTGCACGCGCCGGCACTTAATGAGTTATCCCGGGTGCGAGTTGGTAAAGTTAACCTAAGTTAACTTCCATTTTCTTACTAAGTTTTTTATTATTATTTAACTTTGGTATTTTTTGCCAAGGGCTTCTTTTGGAAATCTGGTTTTTTTTATCAGTTTTTTATGAGTTTTTTTTTTCAATTTCATCGTTTTGCATTGAATAATTTGCCTTTGATCTTTGTTATTTTTTCGCTTTTCTTTCTATTTGGTTATTATAATGGCGGGTTGGTAAAACTAACCCAGGCTAGCTCGGGTTTTTTTTTAAGTTGGTTTTTTTTTGCTAGGTACTTCTTTTGAATTTCTTTTTTTTTATCATGATCTCATATTACGGGTTGTGGGTTTATCAAATTAGGCCGAGTTGACTCGGGTTTTCTTCTTCGGCATTGTATTTTTTGAATTTTTATTCATCTTTAACATTGTGTTATTAGGTTTTGAACTTTATAATTTCTTTTCGCTTTTTTTTATGCAAGTTGTGTCGGTCTTATATCCCGAGTCATGCTTTAATGAATTTAACTTGATTTGTCTTGGATTATCATTGTTTGAATATTATTTTCTTGCATTGAAAAAATTTGAACCGGCTTGCAGCATGGCGCGAGCTACCTCTCTAGTACCACACTATATGTGTGTGTGAAATTTATTTTTTTCCATTTGTCACTCAACATTCAAACTTCATTTTTTATTCTTTCACCCTCTTCTCTGGTATTTAGAGGTAACAATAGTTTTTTAAAATATTTTTTATTTGAAAATATATTAAAATAATTATTTTTTTATTTTTAAAAAATTATTTTTGGTATCAGCACATTAAAACAATCTAAAAATATTAAAAAAATTAATTTTAAGTAAAAAAAAAATTTAAAAATCAAAATTACAAAACACGAGTTGAACTGTAACCTTAAACAACCTCTTAATGACTAGATTTTTTTTTTTTTGCTTTTACTTTTATTAAGTGGAGTTTATTTTTATGTTGATTCTGATAAAAGAGTGTGCTAGATTTGAGATGTTGTGTACTTTTACATTTTGAAATAAATAATTGCTATTTGTTTATGATTCAATACATATTTAGATTCATTATAATATTATGAACAAATTCCTAAAATTTCATTACAGGGTCTACAAAAAAAAAAACTATTATCCTTAGCGGTGTTTGAGGCATCTTAGCAAGAGCTTTCGATGGATGCAAAGCGTGTTGATAAAGGAGCGATGGTTAGCCACCAATAACCTTTTCTTTGTCCTTGCCCTCTTCTTATATTACATATCTTCTTCCATTGGGATTTGTGTTTATCCATTCAAAATTGTAAGTTGTTTTATTATTTTTTATGTTAAATTTGATCATCATTTTTTTTATTAATATTTAAAAAAAAAAAAAATTTTTCAATTTTATATTTTTAACACTGGGTTGGTTGGAAATTGATCTTTGTTATTTTGTTGACAAGGTAATCTCAATCCTATGATGTAGGTCTCAAGTTTAAAAATTAACCCAGGCTGACACCATTTATTTTAGGTCCCCCTTTATCCATATTATTTCTTTTTTAATTTTATCATTCAACATTAATTTTTTTTTAAATTAGGCTTTGTGATTTTCTTTTGCTTTTTTTTACGGAGTTATCCAAGCCTTATAACCTAGGTCATAATTTAGCAGGTCAATGTGAGTTTACCCAAGTCTTTTTTTTAAGTTTTTTTTAATTGAATATTTTTTTTTCAATTTCATCATTCAATATTGGATTGTTTTGAAAATGGGCTTTGTGATTTTTCTTTTCATTTTTTTATTAGATTATCATATTCACATGATTCAGGTTGTGATGTTTGATAGACGTACTCGGGTTTGCTATTTGTTTTGTTATTTTTGTTAATTGATTTTTTTAATCATTCTACATCATGTTTGTTAATAATTCAGTTTTATTTTTTATTTTTTTCTTTTATGGGGTTACCCAGGTTCATGATCAGGGTCACGAGTTTGATATTTTAACTTGTGTTGACTTAAGTTATTTTTTTTTTGATTTCATCTTCTAGCGTTAAGTTGGATGAGAATTGAGTTTTGTAATTTATTTAAAAAAAAAACATTCGTCATCACATATATTTTTTTATTCAATCAATTTACCATCGTTAAATTTTTTATTATATAATTAAATAAAACTAGTTTATTAGATTTAATTGGATTTATGACTGACTTTAATTACTATTTAGGACTCGCTAACAGTGCTAGAACTTTTTTTTAATTTTACATTAGAATTTGTTTTGGTCAAGCCGTGGTGTAACACAGCCACCAAACTAGTCATCACACTATATACAATCACTAACCTTAGAATGATGGTCAATGCTCGCTCACCAGGAAAGAAATAGACATAAATAAGAAAAAGAAAATTACATAACGTCTCATTAAAAAGTAATAAGAATTTTCTCTCATATTGAAAATTATTTTAATTTTCTATCTCTTATTTCTCCTGTTTCTTTGTGTTCATCTCTTTTTTATGTTATAACTATTCAATAGTTACAGCTTAATTATCACAATCTCATTTTTTTATAGTTTTATTTTTGTTTAAATAATTAATCCATTTTCTCTTGAAATTTTGAATCCTGCGTTATATTTAAGAAATCAAATTATCATAAAAAAAAAAGACGAGCAATCAAATTAATGCAGATAACATAATAGATTTGGTGTAAGTTTGTTTAATTTAGCCACTACGAGGAAAAAAATTTGTATTTTTTTTTGAATCGTAACACTTTTTTTTTAATAATCTAAAAGCACAGATTGAGATGAAAACGACGTGGCCTAGCACATACATTATTTACCTGTTTGGGAGTATGGTTACGGTTGCTTTTCAAAATGTTTTTCATACAGAAATATATTAAAATAATATTTTTTTTATTTTTTAAAAATTATATGTGATATCAATGCATCAAAATGATCTAAAAACATTAAAAATATATTAATTTTTTTTAAAAAATAATAAATTTAAAATTATTTCAAAAACATTTTTAAAATATAAAAATAAACAGTCAATCCAAAGTTGAAATGCAGCAGTTCATTGTTTAGGTACGCTAGACTAGAAAGATTAAAGTTATAATCTACTTTAGTCCATGATTTCTCTTTAGCCCTCTTGGCAGAAATAAACACAAACCCAGAGGAGTGGATTGGCCTTTTCCAAGTCTCTTTATTACGATTAAGTTACAACACTATGACATGGTGTGTGTGTGTGTGTTTTATCCTTGAAGCATTTTTCATTTTGGTCACTAAATCACTTATTTTTCAATTTTATCCCTAGACATTGTCCACTGGGATTCAAAATTAATAATTTGTTTCAATTAAGATCTTGTGTTCCCAGGATGATACTAGATTTTCAATTTTATTTTTTTCTTCAGAATTGGACATTATTGTAAATAAAAAATCTATTCACTGAGAACGGAATGAAAGGCGGCCATAATAGCCATCATGGTGCTTGCAACAGTATATTTTATCATACAGAATACAGAGGTGTCATGACAAATTAAGCTGAGTTACCAAACCTCTGGCGACATCACCTTCACTGAAAATTTTGTGGCTGAAAAGATTCTCACTGAGAGAATAGAATATCAGCTTTTCTTCTTTATAATGTAATCGAATAATAGTGTCTGTACAGTCAGTAATGCAGATCTAATTGAATGGTCAAATATGATTTCATAAGACTATACTTTTACAACATTGGCATAGGGAAACTAAACCCGTGAAATAACAGACATTTTAAGTAACTAGCAGATTACAACAATGTAAATGGCCTGGACACGATGATGGAGAAATGATACTAGTGTGACCAGGCAAAACTCATCTCATCACCAGCCTCGGCGCCGAGAACAAATGTTTCCAGGAACCAAAGGAAAGAAAAGAATGGCGGGCTTTGTATGTGAAAAAAGTAAAGCTCACCCAAAATGATTGCAGCAAAGAATATGCCAGATGTTTAAGGCACATGGTAGCAATTCATTTAGTCTGTTCTTGGCCTATCAGTGCCCCCTTTATGATTATTGTATAAAGGTAACAGCCAGCGTGACCCATTTTTCCTTCCACCGTAACATCGCCAATATACTACCAAAATCACCACCATGAAACCAAGTGGTATTGCCCATCTGCATTGAACCAAAACAGATCAACAAAAGAAAACGAGAAAGAAAATGGAACAATGCTCGTTAAATACAAAACTATGGACCGGATCCTTCTAAATATGCCTATTAATCTCTAGCATACCGATTGATATAAGAAATCATTTAAAATACATTTGACCTTTAAAACATATTTTTTTGCAAGTGTTGCCAGAGCTCATTCTGTTCTAAAAGGAACACACAATGAGCACAACTTTGAACTATCAACTAACAAGACATGCTTCTGATCAAAGCGCCAAACTTAGCCACCAAGTATAAAATAATGACACTATAGTTGTAAATGTGTAAGAAAAAGATAGTATAGAGTTTTGTATGGCATCAAGCACTATCTTTAGATAAGATGAAATTCCATTTTTCTTACGTGTAATAGAGGAAATGTTGCATTACCTGTCCAAATCAAGGATAGGGCTGTAGACAAGTGTTTCCCAGGTTGCAACAATAAAATGCCAAACTGGGTTGTAATAGAGAGACTCTGCAGACCAGAACATCCTCGTGTAGGTCTCTAAGAAGATAAAAAGTACCCATGCACCAATTTCTATCAAAATAAACTTGATAATAAACCGGCCCACTACCACCATGACGAGGGAGAAGGCCACCAACCAATTGAATAGCCTGTGGTTGTATTCCTTTATAAATGAAGATTTTGATTTCCCCATCATCTGTGGATCCACATCATCCATTCACAATGCACTGATCAGTAAATAAAAGTGAAAATGAAAGCACGCATTTGTACACCACACGGAACTATATTGAAACAACTTATTTATTAAGCAATAAAAAAATGTGTTACATGATTCATAGTGAGATAAGTCTCTCGAAAAGCATTTAGAAGGTTACATCATAATGCAGACACTAACACTATGCCAGACCTCCATGTCCCTTTCCTTAGCAACAACTTTGTTTAGTTTATGAGGTCTCCATATTGATAATTATGACATAGATGCCATATTAAAGAATCAGAAACTTATCACCAAACACCATTGAGTTTGATTTCCCATTTCAAGGTTCCCTCCAACTCAAAACACTCCAGATAAGAGAAGCAGAGCAATAAAGGAAGCAATATTAAAATAAATTACAAAGAGCATGGCTAACCTTAATCATTCGATTTTCATAATTTGCCTTTGAAGGTCCAACACACTCCTGTTCAAAACTTTGGTTGCATTGCAAGAAGCCTGCATTGAATTTTGCCATGGAAGGAAGTCTGAGAACCTGAAGCTGGTCCATTCTGTCCTCACATCTGGTATACAGTGCCTCACAGAGCTTTGCTGATTGATACTCATTTGCCATTATGAAATTCTTATAAACCTAGACAGAATTTCCACAGCAAAATACTTCAGGAGAATTTAAAATATTAGACTTAATAGCCTTACAGAATATTGCAAGTTTTGGAGTCCCAAGGACACAGCTTCAAAAAATATGTATTTATATGTTGCAGCACTAGAACCTCAAACTCTAAATACGGTTGGTAGTTAAATGAGACACTGAGCACATGCAGCTTGTCCAGTGCAGTAGACTCGACAGAAGAGGGCCAGCTATGAGGTAGTCAGTTATACCAGCAAGATCAAATATTCACCTTTTCATCTGGTTTATGGTGTGGTGGTGGGTTTCAGGAACTTGGATTCAGTTTGTGTTTTTCCAGAAAAAAACAACATGAGTATTCAACAATTCAAACAAGAAACTAATTAAAGGAAACAAAAACAGAGCCATCTTTTTGCTAGTTCATTTGAATTGTCAATAGATTTTGGAATCTAAAATACAATTTAACATCCATGTGTATCAGTTCAAAGTAAATTTACATATCCATAAGTTGATTTAAGGAGAGAAGAAACTTAATGCCGCTGATAAACAATCAATACCTTCTCTATTTCTTCATCCAGCTGCATGACAGATCTCTTCGCATGGTGACGGCCAAAATGTTGTTCATCAAAAGATTTCATTGTTTCCCCTTTAGAGCTGTCATGGACATTTTGCAGAGATTTCTCAGGAAGTGGCAAGCGTAACTTTGCCATCATTTCACTGTATAACTTCAAACATCGCTCAAGAATACCCTTATTGAAAACCTCCACCAGAGAGCCTGTTGATGGGATCTCTCCTTTATTCAAAGCTTCGAGTATCTGAAAATTGCAGGATCAAAATTGAGGAATTGTAAATAATATATAACCAGTGACAAAATTTCCCCTATGCTTTTTTATTTTTCACAGCCATTCTCTGACAGGGCTGAAAATCAAAAAAGGTGATATGGATGGGCCACAACTTTTAACAGCTATCAAGGAGTATCATTCAATTTTATGGTGATTTTTTAGAAAAAAGTCCTTGGTTTATTTGTCTTCTGCTACTTGGTCATCAAGGCTAAGATCCCATACCATGCACCCAGGACATCAGTCAACTGACACCATTAAGCACATCTCTTATGGATGGACAGCAAACGGTGAGACAAGAAGTTACGAGGTCATTTTCACATTGGATCACATATCAAACTATTCAGTAGTCTCATCAGAATCATCTCCTTTTGACTCTCTCTCTCTCTCCTCTCTCTCTCTCTGTAGTATTTTAGCAATGCAAATGTAGTGACAAACTATCAAGGGTACATTGGAGAGCCAAAAAATGCTTACCACACAGCAACAACATTCACTAACGTGGAAAAATCACAGCATTGTTAAATGAACTCGATTACGGCACCCCCCCCCCTCCCAAAAAAAAAAAGAAGAAGAAAAGTTCCGTGTAATGCTACAAATTACCCTCCTGTGACACTGAAGTGAAGAAAATATAGAAGTCTAGCGACTCCAACCAGAAGGCTTGATATAAACAAAGTTACCTGCTCCAAGAAAGCTACAAACTCCTTTCCATTTAGAGATTTACCCTGCACAATCTTTGGACGAATAATGCTAGCAACAAGTTCTTTTAACTGCTCCCTCTTCTTAACATACATAGGATCAAGCTCACCATCCTTCAGGTCACAAAGCTTTGTTCGCTGGAGATGAGGCTGTCAGTTCAAATTCAGCACAATTAGGTCAGCCAAGGTAGAGATATTAACTAAAAGCATCTGTGTACGCAGCTGAATCTACAGCACATTAATGTCACAGGCTGTCAAAACTAGAATACCCCCCCCCTCCAAAAAATTTAATAAAACTAAGGTATTAGTGTCAAAACTAAAATTAAATCCAGATGTATGCAACAACTTTGTGCGGTAAGTTTTGCCATCATAAAATGGACATTAAGGTATCCTGCTCAGACAATGGGCAGGCCAGTAACTCCCCCATCACTGCTAATACACACTCACCAACCAGAGGAGGAGCAGCAGAAAAAGGAGGGGCTTTGCCCAATGTGTGTCCAGCACACATCCAATGCACATAATCCCATAAGTATGAATGCTTTAGACAGATTTACATGCCATTGAAATTATATAGGTGGTTAGTCGAATCCAAGGAACATAGCAATGGAGAGTGATATGAGTGGGGTAGGGCTTGAAGAAATTAATGGAAAAGGCAAGAAGAACAAGACAAACACCTACTTGTGGCAAGCTAAAGGCGGTGCTGTTATCACCCATAATAGCCAACGAGTCTCGGATCTGATTAACCTGATAAATAGAAAGCATGGACTTGTCTCAGAATCATACCATTCCATTGACAATAATTGGGACTGAAAGTAAGATCATAAAAGGTAAAATACCTGATCAATATTTTTGTTCCCTGCGTTAGAACAAGAACATGTAATTCAGAAGTTTGCTTAAACAATGCTATAATTATAAAGTGAATCATACATATCTTCTAAACTTATATTGCCAGGAGAGAAGACTAACCATCACTGTTAGGAACATGTTGGAGGGCTTCGTTCACCATTTGTTGCACTGACTTCCCCTCTGAGTAAAGCCAAAAATAACATGAGTTCCCCCTAAACGCATGGTATGAAGCAGATAGAACATAATAAGCAATATAGGTAACCCGCCTAAAACATCTACGATAACAGACTCATCCATCTACTCTATATGACTATACCATTATCTTGGGGATCTTGAATAAGGGTCTGGTGGGGCATAAGTAAAAGCTAACAAGAAATATACAAAACCTAAAAAGGATAACACTTTGGCATATCTGAAACAGCATTCAGTGAAATTAGCTCACTAGAAGACCTAGTTCAATTGCTATATGACTTGTTACAGTGTTATAGAATGAACCAGGCAGCAATCGAAATCCTACTACAACAAACAACTTTAAAGACAGGAATTTATGAGCTTACGTAGAAAATCACGCTGGATAAGCCATAGAAGTTTTGCAGGTTCAAATGCAACATCTTGGCCCTGTGAAAAAATGGAAATTCAAATACAAGTCAACACCAAGGATTTACTTAATCGATACCAAACAAGAGGAATAAACCACAGCAGCTTATATATTACCTTCACTCTATTTTCCGTATTTTTCAGGCCACCAACAAATCAAGTCAGTATTAGTAGCATATGGGGTGTAAAAAAGAGAGATACAAAAATAGCATCACAATTCACAGAATTTATTGATGATGTGATCCAATAAGTTGAACTCAAAAGACAGAACTGCGGACCTTCCATAAAATTCTTCAGCAAGCTCAACAGCAAATGACAGACGAGATATGTCAGCTTCTCGGATCTGAGAGCATGAGAAGATAAATATGAAAGTATTGCCAGAAGAACCAATTAAAACGAGGCAAGCTTAAGGAAAAATGGGCAATAACCTAATTTAGAAACTAAAACCTCGGACAGGGCACTGAATAGTAAATAATCAGATCTAATTATACAGCCACCTGTAAAACAAGGTCTAGAGTCCCATGTTTCCTTCCTATAGTTGGTAGGTTTAGCTTTGACAAAAGCAAGTTGACATTCTCATATTTGACTAGCTCTCCTTGTTCAGTTTCAATAAAGACTAGCTAGGCATCCAAGTATCATCGTGCAAACTTGAAGAAATGAAAGATGCCACTATAAAGTTTAGTCCAAATTTAGGCTAGTTAAGAGGGTAATGGAACTAAAGAAAAGTGGGAAATGGTGGCTCAGGGCCAGGGGAATAATTTATTCATTAATGAAGAAGATGCTTCAATTTGCTGCATTCTTACTTGAAGATTGAAACAGACAGCTATAGAATACAAAAACAACAAAACATCCTGTGAAAATAACTGTTCAAATTGATTGGCATTTTGGGAAACCTGAAAGAGAATGTGAATGAATTCATAATAGGATTGATTGTCCTATTTGAAGAACAGAGGTGATTTATATCATAAGTCTAATCGCATCTCACCAATAGTGATTGTGTTAAGTCAATCCTCCTGCATGACACACACACATACATATACACTTTCATAACCGTAACATGATTGGCGTAGCCAATTCTTTGGCCAATTTACTCAGATATATACTTCTCTAACATCATTTAGATTATTTGTTTCATTACAATCCACTCTTTCACACATTTAAGAAAACACATAATATATCCCCTTTAATTTTTCATATTGACAGTGTGAAGTTTAACAGTAAAGAACCACATTTCCCTCAAAATGTAGGATATAGATTACCAAGAATATGACCATTCTTATCCTATCTGTCTTTGACAAAAAATTTCTTCCTCAAAGGGAGACACATGTCCACCATAAAACCAGAGCTACATAGCCATGGAAAGTTCTAACATATCCTACGCATCTAACAAAGGAAACTTTCCTGCAGTGGCACCTTAAGATTCATTCATATTTAGTCAAACTAGAATTCAATTGTATTTAAAACTAGAAGTTAAGAGACCAAATACTAACCGTCTCAGGCAGATTATAAATAATCACAGAGCTCAAAACAGTTGCCAAAGCAAAAATCCTGAAAAAGCAAATGTCAAAAAGGAAACATATACATAAAATTTCAATCTACAAATTGCAATTTCAAGATTACATAATAAGTTGAAATTTACCGATCATCATAAACATTTGATTTCCCAATACTTTCAAATCCCTCTGTATCAAGGTAAAACACAGAAGTTTTTACTCCATTGATGTCCAATTCAAGCGGGGTTCCCCAGACCCAAATCCCTGCAAGATATAAGAGACATGTTATAGATGACATCTACACGAAGAGTTGCGCTTTTTTTCAGACTCAAACTCACATTACCTTTGGTCTTTGTGTCACGCATATGTCCAACACCAAAACCTGAAGAAGAAAATGTTAGTTTGACCACTTTAAAATGATTTCATAAAGTAAGTCACATTAAAAAAAAACACTGAAGAATAGACTAATTAAGGTTAAAACAGTACCTTCGTAACAAGAAAGGGAAAGAAGCTGATTGAGCAGAAAAGATTTTCCAGAGCGATATGGACCGATTACCTGATTGTACAACCATAAAAGAAACTGTAAAAATGGGATATATATATATATAAAAAAAAAAAAGAGAAATTTTTCTTGATATGGCTATGCAGATTAGAAATATATCAACTTGTAAGTGTACAATTAGCAACAGGGATTGAACAATTGCAGCCATGCTAAGAGAGCACTTGCTGTATTTAAAGCATAAAAAATTCATTCTAAAAAGTAAAAACCATTGCATAACAGTAACGCTTTGTAAGATTATTGAAAAACATAGAAGTTTAGGTGATAAAAAAAATGCTGGGCATACAGAAACAGCAGCAATTGGGTTTGTTATTCGTTTGATGGCTTCCAAGCCTTCACTTGAAAGACGAAGTTTTGTATGGCCAGGATCAGGTTCAATGATAGGAAACCTGTGTATGCACAAACAGCAATAAGCGATTGATGTAATGAAAAATATTGTTAGGTTATTCAACATGCGACAAAAAAAAAAGTAATCAAAGTGATGCAGAGTAAATGTGAAACGAAGGACACTACCAAAAAAAGAACAAATTTGACAGAATGAGGACAGCCTGATTACTATAACACACAAGACCGAGATAAATTAGTGAGGATAAAGAGAACTTGCGAATTGTATAAAGAGTTACAAAGCAAAGCATACATTTCTTGTGTCTGAATCAAATTTAAGTATTGCTTCACAAACTGTTTTTGTGTTGATCTAAACTTTACTCAAAACATTGGCAGCTGTACTTCCTATGAAAACCACATAACTGGAAATAATATTTGCAACGCCATTGGCTACATTTGACAATCTTCAATTTCTGGAATATTTGCCCTTCGTCAAGCATAACACGCTCTTTTCAACAGGATCAGGCCAGTGTCTTTCTTAACTATGAACTAGGCAGCCTTTCATACGTATCCCCAATTTTGTCTTGCTTCATAGTTCAACTTAAAGCTGCTGGCATCAAATATCTTACACTAGGAAATCTCCAAACCTAGAGGGCATATTTTCTAGCCAGCATAAACAAAGTGATCAAACATGTTTAGCTCATCACACTCATCACTCATTACATGATGATAGTTTAATTCTAGACGCATTAACATGTCACCCCAGATAGATAAAATGCTGAAAAAACATACGCAAAGCTCCAAAAGACACAAACTTTACAGTTCATAAAGCTAAGTGAGCGTAGGCAGGAACTACCGACATGTGATATATTTACAAGCAGGGATTATTTACATGCATCACAAAGTTATAACTTTCCAGAACAATAAAGCACGAGAATTTTCGCGAGCGCGAGCTAGTTAGCTGCAAATCTAATAAATAGATAAAGATTAACAACAAAATGGGCAGTTGCAACATCATGAAAAGACTTACGCTTGGTTAAAATTGTCAATTGAAAGAGACCCAGATGCGAGAATGCAAAGAAGAAGCCATAGAATCAAAATCCAACAAGAAATCTTCATAATTTAGAATTGCTGGAGATCGTCGTTGCTTTATATTCCAAATGCAGCAGCAAAGTCAAGGCACCTGTTTGTTTATATGTTAAGCTTAAAAACTGCAAAGAGAAAAGAGGCTGTGCAAGAGAAGGCAAGGTACAGAGGGTTTTTTTTCAAGGAAGGAATTGGATCTCGAGAGAGAGGCCATGGAGATTGGTGTACGTTACGATTTGTGGAAACACATGGAGGTAGATTTCGCATCTACAAAGGAGAAGTGCAGGGAAATTGTTTTTGCGGTGAAAGGCAGCGGATTCGTGCCCTTGGTAAGAAGCAATTTTTTTTGTCTGGATGGTAAATACTGTAATATTTTAAAGGGGTAAAAGTCCTCGTAGTTTTTACTGCTAACTATCGGAAAAAATAAAATAAATAGAAATAGTTTCCACACAAATTCTCTAGTGCAATTAATATTTAAACAAAATTAAAATTTTAATTTTGAATTAAACCCAGATTTTCATTCAAATTGAGTGGAATAAACCAGATATTAAAAAAAGCCTTGTATTTTTTTAACTCGATTGGATTGGATTTTAGTTTTATTTAATAAAAGTATTGATTAAATGTGTAATTTTTTATTCAAGGATTAATATTGACAGGTAATTTGGTTCAAGACTATCTCTAGCTTGACTTTCAGTTTAAGGTTGTCCGAGGAATTTACTCCGAGAACCTCTGTGGGTTTTCTTGCAGCTGTGTTGGAGGGATGGGTGCTTTGGTAAAAGGGATATGTGCTGTAATGTAATTGATTTGATGACATTGTCCGTTGATGTCTTCAACGTGAACGTCCTTTTTTTGCTCAA
>Ga0307517_10001327_pt1 | contig 41545 bp, 45 predicted proteins | sample 23_EM_MG_FD_194515 | JGI IMG/M metagenome (GOLD analysis project Ga0307517, IMG submission 194515) | Populus trichocarpa ectomycorrhiza microbial communities from riparian zone in the Pacific Northwest, United States - 23_EM | ecosystem: Host-associated > Plants > Roots > Unclassified | place...
CTTCAAAATACAAAATCGTCGGCTTCATATCTTCAGGAACATATGGTCGCGTCTACAAAGCCATCAGCAAGGACGGTACCGACAGCGTCCACGCGATAAAAAAGTTCAAACCCGACAAAGAGGGGGACGTCGTCGCTTACACCGGAATCAGCCAGAGCGCCATACGGGAAATTGCAGTGTGTCCTTGTTCTTAGACGACGATGGTCTCTTAACCGTGAACTTAGTTGAACAGGGAGATTAGCCACGAGAACGTGGTCTCCATGAAAGAAGTTATCCTCGAAGATAAATCTATCTATATGGTCTTTGAGTACGCGGAACATGACTTTCTGGTTCGACTTCGTGGTTTCTTGCGGGACCGGAGTGGCTGATGCAAAGCTCATCCAGCAAGTCATCCATCATCATGCTCAGACCCTCCGGACACCAATCACCATGTCTGTTCTCAAATCCATGACCTACCAGCTGCTCAACGGCCTCTTGTACTTACACGAGGCTCACATCGTTCATCGCGACCTGAAACCCGCGAATATCCTCACCAACTCTTCCGGTACTGTCAAGATCGGAGATCTCGGTCTCGCCCGGATCACCTATCAGCCTCTCCAACCTCTGTTTGCCGGCGATAAGGTCGTCGTCACGATCTGGTACCGCGCGCCGGAATTGCTTATGGGGGCACGCCACTATCATTGGGCGGTAGATACATGGGCGGTAGGCTGTGTGGTGGCAGAATTGGCTAGTTTACGACCAATATTCAAGGGAGAGGAGGCAAAGATGGACGGGAAGAAGAATGTACCCTTTCAGGGGGATCAGCTGATCAAGGTATTCGAGGTGCTCGGCACTCCCGATGGTACGCCCTGTCCCAACGCCCGGGTCTCTACCTCATTCATACACAACAGAGAAAGATTGGCCCGGGTTTGCTGATATGCCTGAGTATCAGAACGTCAAGAAGTTGGACAGGTCAGCCAATTGCCGCATTTCCATGATTTTCCTGAAGAATCTGTCTCTTAGGTTCGAGAATCGCCTGCCAACCTGGTGTAACCCAAAAATACGAACGCCGTTGGGTTACGATTTTCTCCGACAATTATTCATTTACGATCCAGATAAACACCTAAACTGTCGTGAGGCACTGATGCATAAATGGTTCGAAGAAGATCCTAAACCAACCAGAAAGTAGGCGAGATCACCTTTGTATTTTTACGTACGCTCCCCCACGACAAGCCTACTGACTGCTACTTGGTGGTTTTCGTTTATCCAGCGCATTCGCGAGCTTACAGGGTCACCACATCCCTCCACATCGTCGGATCACTCAGGAGGACACACAGTCGGTGGTGCAAACCCAGGCCCATCCCGCTGCTCCCCCGCCAATGCATGCGCTATCCCACTCGGTCATGCCGGCCAGCGGCGCAAGCTTCGCGAGCCTGAGTGGGGGACAACAGACAGTGAGGCCAAAGAAAAGACCGCGAGTATGACGAATTCTCAATGGACTGCGTTTGTAACGCAATTCCCAATCGGGTGTCGTTCGTGACATTCATCGGTATGCACATCAAGGGTTAAATGGAAACAGGTGGTGACCACCACTACCGTACCCAAGCAACGCCGCATATATATCTCTACGGACCGAGTCGTGTTACCCGGGTGTGCACTGGGGCTAATGTTTGGCGAAGGATTGGAAAGTACAAATCCTTATTCATCGGTATAAATTCGTTACAGCCGTATATGCACGTGTGTTTACTACGAAGAAACTACTAAAGAGTGCTAAAGAACGAATGAATGAGATAGAGGAAAACTGACCTAACTATGTCCAAAGGAAGGTCTACGAATCACAAAGGGGGGGAACATGTCTCTGGAGACTAGCTTGCACTGGAAGCAACAAATCTGTTGCTGCTCACCCGTCCACCTCTCCACCAAAGACGCGATTTGTCCGAAGCGTGCGTGCCCGAACTCGCAGAACATTCGCCGTGCATCGAGATGAGAGACGGCGCGAGCTCAACCGAAGTCCGATCGCTCTCTACCGAGTGCTATTCCGGGACGGGTTCGACGTCGCGAGTGAAAGGGGTTACCGTCTTAGAGGGAATGGGGTTGAACAAGGTCTCAATCAAGAACTCAGTTTCTTGATGCTACCGGAAGAGGCGAGGCCATCGAAGGATGGGACGTGCTTTTTGGTGTTGTACTTTTCTTCTGGATCGTTCGTCGGGTCTTCTATAAATTCCAAATCACGAAGGAACCGAGCGCGATGGAAACCGGGGTTGGCGAGGAGCCCTGTCACTTGAGCAAGGATTTCTCCTTTCTGAAGAGGAGGAGCCTTGTAACACGTTTCTCTCCCCACATGTTCCAATTCAATCGTGAGCTGGAGGGGAATGGTTTAAAGGGAATCCGCGCGTCCAGAACACAAAAAATACCTGTAATGTGGCGTTTTTCTTGCTCTCCCGCAACAAATGCCGGCGGGTGACGGGGCCGACGTCAACGTACTCGGCTAGATTGAGATAGACGACACCGAGACGCGGGTGCTGAGACTGATATTGGTCACCTGGGATGGTTTTCTACGGATATGTCTGAGCTACCGCACCACGCAGCAGTGGAGAGACACGATACCTGAAGGTTCGCCTACGCTGAGGTTTTCAGCGGGGGAATCTATGCTTTGTGTGAGAACCACCGGCGAGAGTGTGCCCTCTCCCACACAAACATCGGTAGCATTGTTTTCAAGCGAGAAGTGGCCGCCGCGATTTCCTTCCTCTGCGCTTGGGAGGGGGGCGAGTAAAGTGGGAAAAGGTGGTGAGCACACCGAAGCGTTGACAGAGAAAGTTTCGTCATTCGAAACAGATGGTCTCCACGCAGCCTTCTCCATGGCAGAATACGTGACAAACACCGCGGAGGAATCCGAGCTCCACCGAGAATTCGTTTTGGAAACCTCAGCGACCCGGGACTGTTGCGACTCTCCGGCATCACTTCCAACATCCATACCAAGTTCCCAAGTGCAACGGGCCATGTAGCCTCCGAAGACGACGTCATCGGAATAGAAATTGTTGATCCGCTTGACGCATTCCTTCATCCGCGTAACTGTCAGACGCCTCCTCCAGTCGACATTCAAAACGCGGACCGACATAGCATTGACCTCGTCGGAAATCGGCAGGATGGTGGGGAGGAAATGGGTGGGGTCCTGGAGGTAGGCGTAGAAGGTGGGATCGCTGGGGGAGGCTGACTTCCATGGGTTACGACCAGTGAGAAGATTGAGGAGAATGATAACAAGGGACTAAATACCATCGAATAGGGGTGGATAGAAGCTGTTCTCTGAAAACAATGGGTTTGAATCGTAGACGCAGACACGAGATAGGCGCTATCGTATACCCGAGCTCATATGATAGGCATTGCCTGTACCGAATTCTTCACCGAACGCGTCGGTGGTGGCAAACCCGAAATCAGTGATGGCAATGCGTAAACCGCTGTCGAAGCAGAGTACGTTTTTCGGCTCTAAGTCCCTGCGATAGATATCCAGCGAGTGACTGTATTCAACAGCATCGAGCAGTTGCAGGAATATGTGCCTGACGAGTTCATCCTGGCCAAGGTACCGGCGATGGTGGACAATCTGGGTGGAGAAGTCACCGTGCTCGCAAAGGTCCATAACGATATATGTGAAATCCTTGTCCTCGACGACACGATGGAGAGAAACGACGTTGGGGTGAGCGGAGGCAAGCTTGTGGAGACGGATCTCACGCAGGTGTGATTGGCGTCGATGGGACGACCGAGCGTGGGGGAGACACTTCACAGCGTAAGAGATGGGGATGGGGGGTCGGATGTCGAAATCACAGTAAATAATATCATAACCGCCCTGACCGAGCAGTTCTACGAGCTCCAAAGAACCGTTGTCGATGGGGGTGCCAAGAGAGAGAGGGGGAGGTAAAGAGGCATCGGTGGTGGCCATCGTGAGAACGATGTAAGGTGGGGAGGAGGAAGCGGAGGGGAGCACGACCTGTTTTTATCGGATTTGAACGTGACGGGTGGACTCCTCACCTGAAGCATGGCGAACGCGAGACGGAAACGATGTGGCCTCGGTTTTGATGATTGCGCCTAGTTCTATGAAAGGATTCCGCGGTACGCCTACGTTAAGATTAGTGCCGAGACCCTCTCGTATGTAAACCGGATTTGGGAGTGGTGGCGGATGAGTTCAGACTGGAGAATGGAAGGCGGAAGCATTGTGGGGGGTAGTACTAGTCGCAACACCGATCGATCGGCGGCTCCGCCGGTCACAAAGCTCTCTTTCTACTTCGTTTGTTTCTCGCTCGTGTCAGGGTCTCAAGCTCAAGTTCCGGGCCACTTGGGGTCAATTTTGCCAAAAAGGACCGCCGTTGGTTGGCGGTGGATGGACCTTTTACTGGGTGTCATGACCTGAGGTCCCTGTTAGTGTTAGTCACTTCCACGCGTTCCCAATCATGCCACACGATGTCGCGAAGAAATATTTCATTAGAATTTGTGATTGAATCCAACTGTTGATCCAAGTCAAAAACCTCAGCTCAGAACCCCTCTTGTAGTCTGTCTCAGCCAGTAGAAACGGACACGAACTCTAGGCTCAAGTGGTACGGCGCCATCATTACCACAAGAAGCCACTTGGTTCTGCCCCTACCATAAAGCCGCTTGACGTGTTCGAAGAACAGTAATCAGGTGGGCCGCAATCAACTCGACGTCATCTGTGCTGACCTTATGAATTGCCCAGTCCACCGACTCTCAGCCAACAAACAAACCAATCGGGAGGAATTGCCAGTCTCCAAGAAACAGTGCTCGTGACCCTGCTCGGTAACGCCCAACCCGAACCGTGGGCTTGTGGCTACCGGTGCTTGCTCCTACAACACGTGCCGTGTTCGCCCCGATACTCGTATGGCTTGGATTGAATGGTTCCCTTTCAATTTGTGCCCATAGGGGATGAAAGATTTCACGAAAGACACTGATTTGCGACTCCGTGTGCTGAGGGCTTGGGCCCTGGGAGCGACTTATCCAGTCGGTCACATGCTTCCTCACCACACCTCTTGATCCAAAAGAGAAAGCCCAATCCCCTGGATAGTCTTGCCGCTCCGGCGAGTGCAGCATATTCCCTCCTTCAAGGTCATGCTCGCGGTCAAGTCCACCTGGCCCCTGAAGGTAACGAAGAAGCTCCGACCGCAGCGGTTATCACCTACAAGTCTCTACTTACGAGGAGTCCGGAGGACGACGGGCGGACCGCGAAAGTCAAATGATATTGGCGGGTCATCATGATCGATGTTGGACAATTGGGAGATATTCAGGCGACTGGAAAGGTAGCTAGGAGGGGGGATCCCAGGGATGGGATCAACATCTCGTAGCTGTTGTACACGTACTACCCGGCAGGGTAATGATCATGGGAGCTCTCTACCAGTGCTTCCTCCCTTCCTCGTCCACCACATCCAGCACAGGTATACACGTGCATCTTGTATATCCGAATGCTGATGATAATTGGTGTCGCGATAAGAAACGTAAACGCAGCGTAGCCATCTCTACTGGTGAAATCACCGGCAAAGACCAGATCGTGGGCTAGGTAGCCTTATAGTGTGGCCTATGACGTGCGTTGATGATCCCGCGGACAGGTTCTGGTTTCACTTCAGTGCGAAGCTGCGTGCAGACACAAGTTCCGTTCTGTCATCAGAAAGCATACAACTACAAAAGAACATACACGAAGTGCTGAGTTATCATACACTGGGCACGAATTTACAAAACACGAGGTTCTGTTGAAATACACAACCCGAGATTAAGGAAAACGTCAAGGAAAGAGGGCATTAGGTTCATGTCATCTATATCTCTTGTTCAATCTTCATATCAACGTCGTCAGGATCGTCTGCGTGACTTCCGCCGTTCGACTTTTCCCTCAAAGCATGGGCAGCCTCCTCAGCTGCATCGACGGCCTCCAGAAGCTCCGCCTCTGCGTCTTCCTCCCCTTCAGCATCGTTGTCCACTTCTTCCAAGCTGGTGTCAGCTGGATGGACGTCGTCGGCCTTGTTGGAATCATTTGGCGTACTAATCTGTGGGTGGCTTCCCACGGGAGACGGACTAGAAGCCGATTTCCCTCTGTCCGATATTCGTGAGGGGCTCACATTCTCTGCATGATGATCCGAGTCCGAACGCTCCCGCACCGTGGCAGGTTCCTGGGGTGTCCTAGGTACTCCATTACTACTCACCCCGTTACGATGGGTAGTGTCCGGGTCACTCGGGCACACCACGCGTGGTCGGGTATCTTCAGGTCTAGCCGGTGGAGGGGAGGTTTGGGAGGGAGGTTCGTAATTCATCCCGGGACCAATGACTACCGTGTCCGTTCGTCGAAGAGAAGACCCGGTGGTGGAAGACGAAGGCGTTCGGTCGTGGAAACCGTTATCGTTGCGGGTAGATGGTGGGGGCGGATTTGTTACATTCGTGGTCTGTTGTTGGGATCGGTGGATTGCCAACGCCTGTTGGACTTGCTGGTACTGTTCCCGCTGTTCCCGCTGTTGTTGGCTCTCAATTGTCCCACGCCGCTCTACCCGTTTCATCTTCTTACGACACCTGCGGTTACACAACGCGTAATAACAGGCGATGAACAGTCAGCACTGAAAGCGCAATGATACGCGCAACCGAGGAACGAGCACTGACTTGTCACAAACAGTTCCAGGTCCTTCCGGTCCTGGTCCCCATTTCTCGACGCATTTCCCATCTTTATAGCGACCGACGAGTCCACACTGGCGGCAAATTCGTTGTCCCTGAGCATTCGTCGGCGGATACCCACCAGGCCCCAACACGTGTGTTTGGTGGTGGGAAAGATTTCCTGGATTTTTCAATCAGCGTAAGACAGAAATTTAATTACGATGGCGGGTCCCACCAGCTAAACTACCACCCCTACTCAAACTACTGGCCATACTGGTGGAGGTGTTGGATTTCCTCACGGGAGGCGCACCGGTGACCGGGGGGGCGAAGATATGGGTTTGGTAGGAGTGCATTCCCGCGCCCTGCCCTGGACTTGGATACATCCCGACCCTGGACGCGGAAGACTGAGTTGGAGAAGGCGATCGAGGTGGGTGAACGGGATGGGTGTGGTGGGTTTGAGGATGTGGTGGAAGTACAGGGTAATTGTATTGCCCAGGGGGAGGAGGTTGACCATCTTGTGGGACGGAGGTCGCTTCGATCAACATATCGTCGAGGCTCGTAGAGCTTGAGCGACTTGATGGCCGATGAGGAGACTGACCCCTACCAGAACTAGCGTCACTGCGATTGCGGTTACGTCTGGTGGATTCCCGGTGTGGAGGTGTCAGGCCATGAGTCGCGTTAGTTGGGGGTGGTCTCGACTGTTGTAACGGCGGATGGGCGTGGACGGTATTCGGCTTCGGACGCGATTAGTTAGGCCAAGGGGGAAAATGACGGATAAACGCAAAACATACCGATCCACTGTATTTTGCACTCTCACCAAAGACGGAATCCCCTCCCCTTAACTTCTTAGTAGGAGGTAAACCACCTGAGGAATGGGATGGACCATCAAAGCTATCGGCACGAGGGCGGACACGACTGCCGGGTTGAGGAGGGACAGAGAAAGATGCAACAGGAGATGAGATGTGACCTGATGGAGGAACCAACACAGTGGGGGTATGATGGAGAGAAGGAGGTTTGCTGTGCGCGATATTGGCCAAGGGTGGCGGCTGGCGATGGTGGTGAGTACGCGATCGGTTGTTTGATGGCATCGACTCCTGAGGAAGGTAGGCAGGAGGGGGGAAAGGACCTGCATTGGGGAAAGGGAGCTCTGGAAGGTGAAGGGACAACTGTTCCGGTGTGATCTCGACGAGTTTACCTCCAGCGTCGGCCATCCTCCTATTGAAACCTTCCCGAGCATCCTTGATTCGAAATTCGCAATGATCCAAATAGTGGTTGAGTTGGTTCCAGAGCTCTTGCAGAATCTTGATCCTTGCTTGGGCCTCGTCACGTTCGATTTGCATCCGTTCGAGCTTATTCTCGCCGTCCATTAAGCGCTTCATAGCCGACTGTGAAAGAGCCTCGGGTGACGGAGGAGAGGCGGAATTCTGGGGCGAGTTCTGGACAAAGCCAACCATACGCTCGTACTTTTCCACACTCCGCCTCGCGATGGCTAGCTCTCGCTTCAAGTTTTCATTCTCCTGTAGTGTTTCGGCGAGGATGGCGGCGAGCTGAGCGGGACTGTTTGTGGATGAGGGGGAAGGGGCGGAAGTGAGGACGGAAGGGCGGGGGTTCCGGGGTGAGGTGGTCATGGAAGTCTTGGAGGAAGGAGGGGGGCCGGATGAGGTGATTGTCATTGTTGACATCGTTGACGGGAGCGATGGTGGTGGCGGGAGCGTCGGCGGAGGCGGGGGGTGTGGCGCGTTGATGGAAGGTCTCGGAGAGGCTGTTGACATCGACCTCGACGACGCCGACGGTCAGGACGACCACGGACGTGGATGATGGGAGGGATGATGTGGGGGGTGCGGAGAAGAGATGCCGCCAGACATAATGAGTCGGGGTGGCTGATAAGGCCGGAGATGCGCTCCTCCTCCCTCTCCCTCGGTGTTTTTTTGTTTTTCGCCGCATTTTTATTTATTTTCCGCTCCCATTTCCCCGCCATCTCTCGCCGGAATGGTTCTTGCAGGCCGGGAAGAAACACTTATCGCTCGCCTCTGGCCCTGCTGACCCATCCGGGCCAGCACGGGAGCGTTTCTGGGGATGGCGCCTGTTGGGCATCTGATGACCTGGTTCATCGCATCTGCTTGGGTTAACTCACTGCGCCTCCCAATTCAAAACTTGGCAAGCCTGATGGCAATGTGCTGCACTCCATTCTACCGTAATGCCCCCGCTGTCCGTATCTCATTCGCCCTCTCCATCGGTCCTCCAGCTCAACTCCGAGTTCGCGGCTTGCTGATTCGCCATCCCAACCCCGAACATGGGCTGTCGACGGCCGCTGCGACCCCCTTTGCACCCTGTCGGCCGTCGGTCGTTCGTCTACGTTACCACCGCCTTCCAAGGCGCAACCGTCCCGAACATCTGGCGGTATGAATTCTTTATCTGTGCTCAAAAAGGCAACTACGTAACGGGCGTCCCGGTTTCCGTTCCGGAATCAAGACCATTGCCGCCCCCATTCAGTGCAAAATGCCTTCGGAATCCCTCCTCGCTCGCCCATCTGGTTATCTGATCGAGATCATCCAACCCTCTCCCCCCACTCCTCATCTTAACTCTCGATCCTAGCTGATCGGCCTCGAGACACTCTTACACTGGGTGCTGATTCTCCCACCTGACACCCGTTGCTGTTTCAAATGAGCCCACAACCCCTCCACAGCACCGAGGACGTTGTCTTCGCTCGTTGCCGTGGCGCTCGGACGAGCAGCAGGAATGGCGTCGCCCCGGATCAAAATACATATACGCTAGCACATACTGCGGCCAAAACATGCTTCCTTTCCCCGCCCCCCATTGGCTACGCCGGCGTCCACATGACCATCAACACTCCGCCCTCCCCTCCTGATTCTTCCCATCAGCCGGCCTACTTCATCGGATATAACGCCCACCGCCACATCGAGAGACCTTTTCAACCGTCTGGCCACCGGTGCAGACCACAAAACCTGTTGTTCTTCGCCCCGCGCCCTCGTTACTACCCCCAAAGTACTGGCCTCCCCCTCGGGATGAACTCGATCGGTACCGCCGTTTCTCCATGTAAGTCGGCCTAGCGGGGGGAAGTTTGACAGAACACACGTACAAGTTCCGCCCGTGTATTCAAAACCGTAGATAAGCATGGACCCCGCGCATAGAGTGCCGATAGATATCTTCATCCCATGTAACATAACGAAGCCATCGCAGCAAGACATTCAGTGCCGTATGAAAGGTGGGCACAAAACTACGACGACTGAGCAGGATATATATCGGAACAGAATACGCCAATGAATGTAATCGTGTGGTCGTCTGACCCCAGACCAATCGCGAGCGGAAAAGCAATACAGAACCGCCCAAATGAATAGTTCCAATGCGGAGAGATACAACTGGTGGTACGCCGAGATCTGCGGCTGACCCAGGAACGTTGACGTGGGACCCCACGCCAGTTATTATCCTGTCACTTAGCAGGGAGCACAATCCTCACAGCCCCCAGTGCGCCATGAGCTGGGTCAAATGTCGTGGGGACGAACTCCGGAGGTCACCTTTCGACAGTGCGCGGACCGCAACACAAGTCATGGCAGTGATTCCGCCGTCTACAAACACTGACTGGATTAAACGACTGACAGGTGGGGATTTTACAGTTCGGAAGTCGAGATAAAGTCAAGTCGGTGGAGACGAGAGACTTCGGTCCGACGCAATCGTAACTCTCCAGGAATAATTCAAGTTATCACGCACTGGACGAACGGGTCGGAAACAACGTGATCGGGCCGATGGTGCGGATTGGTTTTCCCTTTGCCACTCGGAAATCCTTTGCGGATTCCCCCTAATAGCCTGGACCACTCCCTTCTGGAATCGATGTTCCTTTACTCGGTCAGCCGGAGTGTTCGGCTGGGTTCTCAAGATCTCATATACATACCCCACCCGTGGCCGTATTGCCGTGAGGTAAGCGTCCAGACCGCCGAACCCAAAGGTTCTCATGCATAGATACTGTACGTATACGCCTGGACTGGATGTGCGTCTTTTGGCTACGGTCGACTCTAACCACGGCCGCTTGAGTTTTGTGACAGCCAAGGACGGGTCGTCCCGAGGATGGCATTTTCGCGACTCCCTATCAACGCTGCCGCTGGTAGCGCAGTCTATCTTGGGGTTTTTGATTGCCTTGTGTCAGAGAGATCACACGAAACCCACTCTCAAATCGTCAAGCCTGAGTCTAATGGAAGCTGTCCCTTCCGAACCTCGGGTCACGGTTCCACGAGGTTGTAGCTGGTTGATTGTCTCCCGTTTAATCTGGACGAGGTCATCGTTCACAAATGCTTAAGTTTGGGTAAGCTGTTTCATTAGAAACCTTGTATCCCACCCCTTCCCCGAGTAAAAGGAGCCGACAAATAGTGTCTACGGACAACGCCTATTAGACGGGAGGCGTAGCCTCTGCTGGCTGTTGGTACCCTTTGTGGCGGCTAACAATATCCTAGTGACTATAGGAGAAGACATGTTGCCTATTGCCCAAGTCAAGCGGGATCCACCTTCTCGTCAAGGTCCTGCTTCGTCGAATCTCCTAATCATTTCCGTTGGCACGAAAAAAAAGCACACCCCACATTGGTATCTCGAGAAACACCTCTGGTTGGAGTAGGTGAACATATCTGGAGACCTGGACAAACAGCTTTCGCGGTCGGGTCCCAGAAAGACCAAACGGGGGACCCTCTTCCCCAATGTCCACGTGAAAACCTGTCAAAACCTCCACGCAACCGTCGAAGGTAGAATTCTGGGGGAAGGGGGTCCTTCCAGGAGCCAAGTAAACACCACCGGTGATCGTTTTTGAAGCCTCAATAATTGAACACTAGAGTCGATCCGTCCATGTTGGCGAAAACTTTGACCTCGACAAAATCCAATGTCACCAGTCATACCTGCCAGTCGACCTTCCCTGTCTGTTAAAGGGTAGTTCACTGTACCTGGTGGATGATGTGAGCACCGACGTTTCTAGTAGCTTGTGCTGTGGCGTGACAGCTGGTTTGAGATCTAAAATTCCATCGTCAGCAAGGATGGATTCAGCAAGGGGAGAGGAACGAGTACACATCAGTGTCAGACCCGAGCCCGATCCCTTGAACACGGCCCAACCCACGTGAAGGAGAGACCTGTTTGCATTTCGGCCATTGTACCCAAAGCAATATTTACCAAATCATAATTTTCAAACGTGAGCCCGATGGTAAAAATCCAGGAAACCCTAGTTCAAAGGATGGGGCAAGAATCCTGAGACGACATACACGGGGAGATCGGGACCAGCGGTGCCTATTTTGAACGAAACAATAATAGTGGACTCACAAACACTTCGGCGTTACGGCGTGAAAGAGAGAGCAAACAACATAACAGAGCGCCTGCAACGTCACCGAGGCTCCCCAACAAATTAGCGGCACCAATATAGCGGCGCCAATACCTATATCACAAAGTAGCCCAGCGAGAACGCTCGATGAGAAATGGAGCCTACCAGTTATGATGCAAAACACTACCGCTCGTGGCCACACTCGAGCTGATGTACGCATCGGCCTCTGCATCACATCTACACTGGCCGACGATTCGATGGACGTTTGCGCTGAATATATTGAAAGTCTTGGGGGGACACAGTAGACGATAAATTGAGCACCTTTCATCGAAGCGGATGAAGAGTGGGGACATGTGTGAGGGCCATTGTGGTCGGATTATGAATATGGGACTCACGGTTAAGTGAGGTCGTCAAAGAAGCATCGATGATTCCGGTTATTGTGACGAGCCGATCTGCTCCTGCGTGCGATTGGAAGGTCGAATGGTGCCGGTGATAATCGATAACTCCTGGGTCTGTTGAGACTGCAAGACTGAAACCCACATAGCTGTGCCTGCAGAGGGGCAAGTCGGAAATATTCTATCAGAGTCCATAGCCCCAACGGTAGGGAGGGGACCATCTTCGGTACAACGGAGAACACCAGTGGGGACGCTTCGGTCTTCGCCTCTCACTCGCGAACAATACGAACGAATAGCATTCGGCCGCGCCTGGGCCGTCTGTGAGTCAGAGGTTAACCGAACAGCGAGAAAAGCATCACGGACCATATTTTGCAGGCGAGCGACGACGTCATGTGCCCCGTGCTTGTAGACCATGGTTACATGAACGCGGAGCGCCCGCGTAAACCAGACGAATGCTCACTAACATTCGCAACATATTTGGACTGCAATCCAGGCCTTTCATGATACCTGGAGTCGAGCTGACAGCTCCACCCATTGGATTCAAACCCCGCCGGGGCCCAAGAACAAGCCGTACTCGTACATGAGTCCCCTCAATCGTTCAGAACGTGGTTAATCCGACTAGGAAGAAGGATAGGGCGGCAGCGAGTGTCGTCGAAAGCTGTGGAACGGTTAGAGACACACCATTGTTAGTTCAGAAAAAAGAAGGGAGAAAACGAAAGCCGTTGGGGAAGTTGGGAAAGGATGAAGGAAAGTGAGCCAACGGTAGTCCCCACCTGTGAATCATGAGCAAAAAATTTCCCGCACTACCTAAGCTGGTGGGTGATGTAAAGCGCGGATATATGGCGCACCAAAGTAGAATAAACTTGGTGATTTATTGTATGTAGGGGCGAGTGCGATAGAAGATGATACCACCTCCCGACTCCCTCCGGAGACATCCCAAGGTGGTGTACAGCACTAGATCACGAGCCAAGAGGTTAGTGGTTAAGGATTGACAGCTGAAATGACCATGGAATCCCACTCTCCACGGAAAATACCCTCGGATCCATTGGTTGTAGACATGAGCACTTCCGTAGTTGTAACCATCCAACAAGGAGGTTGCTATTGGTAGATATGATTGCTGCAGTGTCCACAACTACAAAGCGTGTACTTGTGCTTGTTGTGTAAATCCTTGGTCCTTGTTCATACAATTCCTTCCAATAGAAAAGCAGGAACCGGGATTGAAGGTGTGAAGTGAGATGAGTAAACGAGGACTACGAAATGAGGATCAGCTGCAAGGATGATGTGTGAGGACAAAGAGGGACAACCAGCCCCCCCTCCCCCAAAACGCGGGTACGACTCGACAACCTTCCTAGCGAGATGCTAAATGAAGGAGTATCAAGATCTGCCGCACTCGTGAAGTACCTCGCAGCGGCGCTTACATCTTGATATCCCTACCAGGACCTGAGGACACACGCAAGGGGTTTAATCGATCAGAAATCAATATGCACACACCTATCCAGCATCAAGTCTCCACGCTGCGTAATGCGAGGGTCGTCGTACGGGTGGCTGTCAGTTGGATTTGACCAGGTAATGCGTTGCAGTTCCACATCGGATGGCCACTGTTCGCCAAATCTCACGTTCGAACGGGGCTCATAAGACCCCAGCCCGTGTGCGGGTCAGTAGCCCGCGCCGAGTCCCGACATCTCTTAACGAAAACTTCACGTACCAAGGCGCGTACGGCGGGGACATGCACATTGGAATGGCTGTCGTACCGTACCAGTGGCAGTATCCTCCGCATCTGGCGTTGCGGAAACCTTCAGGCAAGCAATAGTATGCGTAGCACCCGAAATGACACTGTTGTGACCACTCGCCATTGACGAGGTGGCGTCTCATCCTACAAACCTCTCGATGCGACGGAAAGCCGGTTCGTCGACCCGAAACGAGACTTTGCCTGTAATAAAAAAACCTGTAAGGCTTGGACTCCAGCAATCAACAAGATACTATCGAATAATCACCCAGAGAGATCAGCCATGACAATGGGCGCGGGTTGAGTTTCGGCCCACGCACACCCCACAGGAGGACCGAACACGACCACAAATTCGATCAGCAAAGCGATCGGAAACATGGGAGGATTCAGAAGAGGGCCGAGTGTCCGAATGCCCCGCATAATGTCCTGCTTAGTCGTATAGTATTGAATGGTAAGTCAGGAGGAGGGGAAGGGATAGATTCAATCCACGATACCGGAGGCCCCACTGAGGGACACAAACTCGGCGTACTGTGGCATCTCGTGGTCGATGTATCCGGCAACTAAACATGAAGACCAAATCATCTCGTGTGATGGAAAGGTGACGGGATCAAGGCTTCGAACACGGGATGCAACCGCGAAGGTCCGAGAGAGAGCCAATAGGCCACCAGCCTGAAGCCACAAACTGAGAGGTCGGTATTCCATTGCCTACGTATCCACAGGTGATCATGGGACGGCGCGAGGAGCTCGGTTGGGCGGATTGGTCCATCCGGGGAGCCTGCGGTTATCTTTCACCGGAGATCTGGCGCGGTGAGGTAGGTAGCGAGCAAAATAGGGAGACGCACGATATCCGTTTCTCATCCGGCCTAGCAACTCCCCATAAGCCCAGGACTCCTCGTGGTCGTCTGAACGAGGTCAAACAGGGTTTGATTCTGGTTGTGACCACACCTGATACCACGAGCATAAGCATGAGGTGAATCGCAGCCGATGCACCCCAGCTATGGATCAAACCCACGGGAGACTCGAAGGAAGGCACGGGCTTTCGGGGGGAGCGGTGTAGGGTGATCAATGGTAGCTCACTGCCGCGCTGTCCGGTTGTAGGATCACCAGGCATACTGCATCTGAGTCTTACAGAAATCAGCTGGGGCGAGTTGAAAAAAAAACCTGGCGGGTTATTGATCAGGCAAAACGGAGACGTGGACGATAATCATCAGACTGTCGCGGTGGGAGACCATCGTCATCACAAGACGGACGTATGATTCTGTGACCTGGAGGAAGTGCCGGTGGCCACCCATCACTCGTAAAGCAATTACCCCCGGGAAATTTTGCCGGGGAGAGGAAGAGGAAAACGAAAACTTCGGATCTCCTCGTTCTGATGTCAATCGTCAGGGGAGGGGGGAAGAGTCAGAAAAATCCAGCCCCGGGAGAAGTGGCTGGCGAACAGTTGGGTGGCCGCAGCGTCATCCGTAAAACAAAGACCCTGATTGCGGCAACCCAAGAGGTAGCCGGGACGGAAATCGCCGTGGGAGAGGGTGTGAGATCGAAAGACCAATGTGGGACACCTGAGGACCTGAAGGGGATCGGATCAGGGCTGCAGAGCCTGTGGCGTCGCGAGTCTCCCCTCGGTCTCGGCGGATGGGGGAGTTAAGGTCCACAAAAACGCACAGGGAGCACCGGGCATCATCCGCTTGTCGGCCTTGACAAACAGGAAGGAGGTGGCCCCCCAGGTCCGTGTCGGAGCCAGCGCAAGCACCGCAGACTTGTGCTTGGGCTCCACCCCAGGCAAGTGCGCCGAGCGGCGGGAAGGACATAATGAAAATTGATCCCAAGGCAAAAGCGCGTGCTACGGCGGTATATTGAGCGATGACGAGAATTTGGGAATAAATTGGATCGTCCCTTAGCCTCGACGAGGGAAGGGGGTAAGGACTGAATGGGATCTCCCAGAATTCAAGGGGTTTAAGGCTCCAAACGCGGGAGATTCAGTCGCTTAAATCTCCCCCCTAGGGCTTAATTACATGGAGCGACGCCCGACCAAGGGTGCAGATGTTCGCTACACCCTCCAAACATCACTCATCAGCGTCGACCGAAGTAAGAAGTGCACAATGGAGCCGAGGGCGAAAAGAACAGACGCTTCTGATGCAAGAGGTCTGGAGCCGCCCGCCACAGCTGGGGCCAGCCCACGCGCCGGGTTTGGGCTGCAGCGATTAGAGCAGCGTTTCGTTCTCGGCAAATCGCGCTCACCTGTTTCCTTCCCATCGACCGACCAATTCGTTCTCTCGCTCGAGACCAGGCGTGTCCCCACCCCGGAGGGTTCCGACCACGTCCGCCTCACCTCTCCCAGTAGGCGCCTGCAGGTCTCACGGAAGCAAACGACGTTCCCCAGCGGTGTCGGGGGTCCCCAGATCCAGATCTTGGTACCCCATTTCCCACCCCCCACGTGGCGATCTCGCAATTTATTTATTTTCACCCCCAGCGACGATGTCCCGAACCACAATTCGGTCCGGCCATGGTCCATTCCTCAAAAACCTCGCTCGTGGGCGGTACGTGCATATCGGTTCATCTTGCATTTCATAGATAGAATCCTCGCCCAGGAAATAATAAGCAGAAGAACGGGTTCAGATCATGTAAAAAGACATTGCTACAAGATACACTGATAATCAAACGAGAACGTACGATGTGGTGGAAACACTTGAAGCTCGAGCCGAAGAGAAAACAATGGGGTGTGGAAAGCAAGGTGGACAAACATTCGAGAGGGCAAAAGGGAACGGGAAAGACCCACAGGACAGCCGAGGAATCAACCTGTAGCACAACCGAGCCTGTCCATGAGACACCAATAAATAACAACACACCCAATTTCACCAAACACGATAGGTTCCTATACAGAAAAAGAGAGGGGAGATAGACGGCAGGACGGGGGATGTACATAGTCCGAGCCAGGGAGCGTCCAGCACCCGGCGATGGAGGGCGATGCCGAAACGGCACGAGGGGAGAGACGTCTAAAGGTTTTCTCAAGCCCCTACGAAAACCACTTGCAACGGATTTTTTTGTAGCGTCCGTCTACTTTCTGTCCCAGCCATAATTCCCCCCGACGCCCATTTCACCAACAGCTGGTCGAGGTAGATCGTACGTCAGCTCTGGTGGTGTCAATAACCTGTCTCCTCCACCGGCCGTACCTGTGGATGTCGACGATGTCGTACTAGGTGGGCTGGGGAAATATCCGCTGCTGGTGTTGGTCGAAGACGGACTATTCAATGGTCCGCTACCAGAGGATGGCGGATAAAACGCGCTTGTTAACGTTGGGAGATAGCTACCACCATGTCCCGACTGTGAATTCGGTCCGGAGGACCAGGGGCGGTGAGGCACCCCACTTCCACCACCCGAAGAGTTCCCATTCCCAACAGAATTTAGGGGTGGAAGAGGAAGTTGCGACTGTAGCATCCCAGGTGACGATCCGTGAGTGGGGAAAGATGACTTGACCGTCGGCAACGCAGTCGTCGTGTACGATCGTTCTCTAGTTCCATTGTGGGAATTGTTAGAAGGAAAGTGGCTAGGGATGGGGGGAAGCATCGCCGAAGACCAATGGGAAGACGAGCCGGGGGTCGTGGTGGCCGTTGACGAGGCTGACGAGTAACCAGACCCCCCGTTGTGAGGACTACCCGACGCGCGATCGTTCCAGTATCCGCTATGGGATGACTGGGACGACTGGTAACCATTCCCAGACATGTGGCTCTGCGATAGAGGGAGCGAAGGCTGCTCATGTGGAGAATAGAGTGGAGCAGAGCGAAGAGAGGGCACATGAGAGTTGGAAGACCCATGTTGGAACGAGAGCGACTGAAGTGAGGAACGGTGAGAATGGTAATCGGCGCTGGGTTGATGGCGCGATTGTGGGTACGGGTAGCCAGAGTAAGAACCATGAGAGTGAAGAGTCGACGAATTGTTATGTGGGAACATTTCGTCAAGGCCGGCAGGTGAAAGTTCTGGATTTTGTCCGTTAAATGGATAATGTGAGGGGTGTCGGCCATCTAAACCGTCACCTTCAACGGGGGATGGATCACCACCCGAGAGATCTTCTGGGTCTGTCATGGCCAGGGTGCCGGTGTCATTCTTTCTCCTCTTGCGAGAGTTGTTCGGACGGCGACGGTAAACGTAATCAGGATACTTTGAATTGAAAGTATCCTTCAGACGCTTTGCCTGGTCGAGGTAGAACTGCTTTTGAGACTGGCGGACGGAAGCATATAATCAGTCCGTATACAATCCTCGATCAGGAACGGATTCATATAAGCGAGAAGTGGCTCACAATATCCATCGCGTTCCACTCCTTGCTTAGAATCTTGCTAATCTCGCCAGTGCGCATCATTTGGTTGGCGGCAGATACCTCTGGCCTACGCTTGCGGGCGAAGATCATGAATGCGTTCATGGGACGCTTTGGCGTCCCATCCGCATTCAGTGACTGCGCGATTAGCGAATTAGCAAAGGCGGAGCCATCCTTGTCGTCTGCTGGGACAAAACTCGTTGAACAATGGGTGGATTTTGGAAAGTGGGGCGGTGGAAACTGACCGCTGGAGTGAGCCGACTTGAGCTCGGATGGGAAGGCGTAAGGAGAGTAGCTCGAGTTGGGGCTGGTGTTATCCGAAGGTTCCTTGAGGGGCATACGCAAGAGGTCGTTGGAGTGGTTGTCCATGGAAAGATCTGCAGCTGCGGGTGTGCCGAGAGCGTACCGGCTCATTGGTGCGTTCGATTTGGCGGTAGTTTTTTGGGGGTGAAGGGGGAGGCGATTGGAAAGGAGAGGAGGCAGACGACTTGGACTCGTTGAAAGGGCCAGGTCGGTGTGGGGGAGGGGGAGGGAGCAGAAGGGGTCGGGTTGTGGGAAAGTGGGAAGCTAGACGCGACGGGACGACGGTCTCTTTGTATCTCGCGGATGAGGAGGAAGTGGATGGAGGAGAGGAAATTGAATTTTATATTTTATTTTATTTGTCCGTAATCGCCGTGTCCCGGGGTCTTTTTAATTCAAATCATCGCCCCAGATCTTGGGCGTGGCTTTCTCTCCCCGGTCACTATTTCCATTTCGAGAGAGCGGTGATCACTTTCCTTTTTCATTTATTTATTTTATTTTATTTTTCCGGTTCGATCGACCCTGGTAACAAACTCGCGCAAAGAGAACGTCTCGCTTCGTTTGCTTCCGCCGCCACGCCCCTTCTCCTCATCCTCGCAACGTTGGCGGTAGCGTAAAGTAGCCCATTCGAGGATATACACTCTTCCTCGTTTTTTCTTCGCTCTTTCTCCCCTTCTCCCTGAAAATATTCCCCCCGGTCCACCTTAGGTCGCCGTACAATTACACATGCGCGACACACAGCTTTGTCTCACCCTGAAAGGCCATAGTGCCATTGTGTCTCACATCTCATCATCCTATCAATCACCACATAACACGAGGACTGGCTCGTCCCCCATGCGATCTTCAGAACCCACCCGCCGTGTTTCGTGGCTTCTTATCTATATCAGATTAACGTCCTCCCTAACCACAAACCCTCCAAGGCGACCTCCTTCCGACGCGTGTTTCCGAGCCTACGAACACGAAAGCGCGCCAATCCGCACCACACATCAGGGCCGGTGCCCCATCCCATCTGCCGCCCTCGTCTTCGCTTTGTTCCTGCGGGATCTTCCAGGTCCAACCGTTGTTCATCATCCAGCCAGCACGAGGAATCACCAGAATCACTCGTCGTTTCCTCCAAGGCAGTCCTTGATCGTCTCTCGGTGAACCTCGTGCGCCAATCCTTCCAAGCTCGACACAGAAAGAAACGCCTTTCTCAATTCGTCGATCCCGCCTTGCTTTCTGTATTCATACCGATCTCTTTCAATGGTTTAGAAATGGCTCAATCAACACAAACAGGCCACCTTGAAGCAGCCTTTTGTACGTACGAATCCGTACCATTCTGCCCCAGCAATTAAAACAGTGCGAGCCATGAACTCGGTAAGTGGGCGGCGGCAAATGAAGGCGTGATTTGGAGAAATGATCCAATCCACTGCGCATGGTCGCGCCCCCGAGGCCCAAACAACCCCGCTGCCGCCACATCCTCCAGAGAGGAACAGGGTAAACACGTAAAATCAACCCAATTTTCCGATTCGACTGTCGCAGATCGAACCGGCGTTGATCATCCGCATCCACTTTGAGGCGGGTGCGTTTGATGAACAGCAATGGACATAAACATGACATACGCTCGTCCCGAACACGTTCATATCCGAGTCCCAGAGATAAGGTTCGAGATGCCAGAGCCAGAGATCCAAACTATGACGCCGACACCTTTCGATTTAACACTTACCCAACAACATACAACACTCGACTAGCCAAAGCAAGTCCGACCTGCCCGCTCCATGCGTTCCGCCGTATGTCAGGTGCATGCTTCGTTCGAAACCCTTCGAGCCATAGTACCTTCCGTAGGCGCGGATAATCCCAGGCCTAGATCGTTACCCCAATTCGCAGCCTCTCCACGAGGTAGCAGCCAGAGAACTGAACTGGTCAGGACTCGACGCATCCCTACCGATACCACCTGTTGAGCTCGATAAGACACCTGGATCGGCACCAATATCAGATGAAACGGAGGCTCCGCGGTCTCCGGAAAGACGGAAATGAGTGAGCCCGTTTCATTCGCAAGAAACAAAACGGATAAGGTCGGCGAAGATGTCCCGCAAGGTCCGGAAACGCGAGTCACCCCCACGACGCTTTGTGATTACTGCCTGCCTCCTTTCCAGACCCTGGCGAGTGGCTTCCGGACTAAGCGGATGAGAAACGTGACGGGTCCCGAGGAGAGATAGTGGAGTGATCTCGAATGCCTCGAGGATTGAGAGGAGATCAGAAATCATTATCAGAAGAACCGCCACGAGACCAACCTGAGCGAGTGGTGGAGGGAAGGGTCAGGGCTTCTGGAGCTTGAGGGATAAGGGTAAATTTGAAGATCACTGTTTGCCACCGCCTGCGGGCCGGGCGCACTATCATGGATAGTCTCGAAAGTCGATGGAGGGGAGAACGTCGTTCTGATATGAAGCAGACGCTCTAGATCAGAGGAATCCTAGTAAACGACCCAAACGGATTTACTTTCGCTGGGTGGGGTGGACGCGTAGGAAACCAGATCATGGTCCTCGCGCCTTGGGACATGGACGGGCGTATTACGTCTTAGGGGTCCTGGCAAACCCCGAAGCCACGAGAGACCGACGGCGGTAGGGTTTCCCTGATGGCATCGCCGGTCCGCATTGCGTGTCCAACCCATCGTTGCTGCTTCCCGTGGCTAACCACTTTATGCGGTAGCGTGGTCGTCAGAGAGGGCACGAGGGTGGCAGGTCGAAGAAGGCGGGAGGTAGGACGAGGAAACATCCGATAGAGACACGAGGATTTTGGAGCTGAAGGAGATGCCCGAGGAGGTGAAACTCCAACCGGTCTGAGCGACGGGCCTTACTCGGGTCAAGTCGACGGCTCGTCTCGTAACTTTCCGTTACGGGTGTTGCTTGTTTCTCTCCCACTAACCAAGAACCAGGACGCCCATAACTCTTCATCACTTCTGGGTCCTAGCGTAATGCCACCGGTCCACTTACGTGCGCCCATCTCTCCGCGATTTTGCGCCTGATACCGCTGCGATCCTTATTTCCGAAAACCGACGACCCCAATAGCTGGGGAGAAACGCTGCTCACGCCTTGGGCCGACCGGCTTCTTGTTTCGTCTCCAGATAGTTTTGCCACCCCGCGCTCGCGAACCCATCTGACGGCGACGGTGGAAACAGGCAGCCTCCCTTGCCTGGGAGACGCTGGCCTTGAAAGCAACAAGGAGCCGCGAATTCGGACGGCTGACGCTTCCCAGCTCACGGAGGCAATTTTTGACACCCTCTCTTCTGATCTACCGGTCTCTTCTTACGTCTTGGACGGGTCTCGCATGATTTTAGAGTTTCAGTTCAGGGCACCCCCTCTGGCAACCTTTGCTTGTTTCGCCTTCCTCGGCCGCAATTCTGTGAGCAGTCACGGTGACACGGGACAGCATTTTCTTAATTTGATTCCTGTCATTCCCAGCGGTTCGTATGGCCGATGCAGTACGGAATGCCAACCCTCGAATCCTTCCCTGACGGCATGCATCCAAATTCCTGGCCCCGCCTCTCCGACCCCCCGGTTGTCGATAACCAGTTCCCTGCCCACTTCCTCGTCTTGCAGGGTGCCTGTCCACATCCCTGACACGGCGGAGGTCCGATCTTTTCCGGGTCCGTTTAGGATCTCACGTCAAGGTTCTCCATCAACACCCGGTCACCAGCCGGTTGGCATCGTGATCACTCCCTCGTTTGGGCTGGACAAAATCCTTGCGGTGGTGGAAATGCGCCTGACGTGCACATGTGATGCGAAAATTTCCAGTCCTCGACCACCCCAATTTCGGGAGCACTGGCAATTCGAGCACAAGGTCGGCAAACGTAAAATCCAGACGACCTCTGCTGCATGTCAGGACCACACCATGTCGACGTCGTGGACGCGCACTAACAAACTCAAACGATGAAAGAGTCGTGCCTTCCATTCTACCTCTAATTTTATATTATGTCTCGCCTGTACGCGCGTAGAAACGGGATATAACACGCTGGGATTGAATGAGCGGTGGCTCATGATCGAATCTGAGCGAAGCCAATTCGACGGATTTTGAACAACCGCGTAGATTTGAAGAAATCACAAGTTAGACATGACAGTGTGTTCACCGCCTCAGGACCATACACCCGGTCTATCCAATTCAGTCAGATGATCATAGATCTATCCCTCGTGCTGGGGTGGACCAGTACCGCGGCTACGCTCATCCCATTTGAGGCCGAGACTATGTAGAGGTTTGTAGGTTATGTAAAAAAAACATTCGCCCCGAGTCATCCCGTTCTCCCAATTCACCACTTCACTATCCATGGGCCCTCTGGTCTAGAACACGGAGCTTTCCGTTGGTATCTCATGAAGCTCCCGCTCTCGTAAAGGTTGCGATGTCTCTCTCTCGGATGATGTGCCGGCGAAGAGTCTCCAGCGGGGGCGAGAGACGAACGATTGAGGAACACCAATGGTCACTTCAATACTTTGGCATGTCTGCTATTGTTCGTTATATTTTTTGCCTCTACAGTACTCTGGTTTCCACCTGCCGATTTTTTCTTTCCGAAGCGCGCATTCGGAACAACGGACAGCAGAGCCATAAACTCCGACGCTCCGCGGTTCACGCTTATCAGTGCCCCATTTCGGGCTCCGATGGCCAATCTCTACCGGAGCTTGCCGCGAAAAAGAGGTTTCAATCAGCATATCACGTCTGGATGTAAATAACGTTCATCAGCTAAAGTAGCGCAGACGACCAAAATGTATTGATTATGCCGCGTGTTCCGGTGGCAATACCGATTGGCCTACCCAAGACAGGGGGCGAATGGGGACGGATTTTCATGCTAGAGGCTGGAGCGCGCTAGAACTGAGAGCGGGGGCAGAACTGAAACGAGTTAGAACACCCCGGACCCAACCCTTATGTTAGGAACACGACGAGAGTGCAAGATCATGGAGACACATCCCCTTCTGGTGGAAGGTCGTACAATAGCCTCGCTGAATGCCATAGAAGAGAACCCTGCTTTGCCTGGCGCCAGGGTCACAGGAATTCTTGGGCGGAAGCTCGTTGGAAATCCTGGCACAGGGAGATCTCTTATGCGTTCATAGATATGAGGCAAACGTCACACTGGGTAGATACCCCGCGTCAACGTTGACATCTGCTATATGGGGCCTATCCTTGAGATGGAACCACTTTATTAATGAGCACAAGACGGGACAACATCATACCAGGGCTGAGGCGTTGTCGCAACAAGCAACAACCTCGACAGGCCGACCAGGCCCCTAGCCGGTTAAACCACCTCTGATGAGCGGGGTTCTCCGGGGATGAATTGTATCAGGGCTTGAGACGCCTGTAGGAACGCTGGGACGTAACCGATTTCCCAGTGGAACGGAGGCGCTACGGTGTGAGGTAGAAGTTTCCTCGCTGACAGTCCCGAAGTTGGCAGGTAACACGAGAAAACCTTCCAATCAGAATACAAGGGTGCGAGGGATGCGAAAGCACCACTATCGGCATTTCATACACAACTACGCTTCTCTAACCAATGCTTTCCACCTTTGCGATCTAGGCCTGGATTCGAGAGCCCAAGTGAGGTGGTCGTCGCCCCCGGTCACCAACCAATCATGGTAAAGGCCTCGGATGGGATCCAGGCAGTCAGCGTTCGTAGGGATAGGAAAGTCATATGGTGACCGGGAGAATCTCCAGGATCACGGTGGTATCAGGTAGGGCCTGATTCTCCGGTGTGTCTAAACCCATGTTTAGGGCCCGTGCCATCAAAGGAGGGCTGAAACGTCGAGAAGCCACTACAGGCACAGGTACCGGGGATTTTCCGCCAACAAAGAGGGGAGGGGCAGTTCCGGAGGTTTCTTCCAGGTCGAGGTGAGAGTCGTGGGATCGGAACTTTGCGAAAACAGTTTGTTTTCTCCGTCGAGCGCGCCGCCATCGAGCTACAGTGATGGGCCCCAGAAAGAGCAAATGGATTGTGGGGGGAGAATAGAAGATGCGTGCATTCTGTGTGATCGGTATCTCCCGATCCTGCCAGGAAAAACTAAGGTTGCCATCCCTCCTCCAGTTGGAGTAATACCCGCATCCTGTACCACGGCTTCCTTCAATGTACCCTTCTCATCTCCTCTGCAAAACACGGGATGTTACTATCCCGTCGCCTTTAATTGACAGGTGATTGAGCAAGTATGACGTAAAGTACTCCAAGGCGAGTGTCATCGTCTTGGAAAGTCACCACGACTTTGCCAGGCGATTACTGCACTCCATGCCCGCTCTCAAGGACCAGCCCAGAGGGCTCTGGGGTAGCCCACTCCCTATTGCGCTCGCAGGCATCTTTGTTGCTCTTGCTCTTTACCTTCGAGCCTTTTCCTTCGAGCCTTATTTGTTGTTCAAAACATGGGTCAACCCAATCATCAGCTTGGATGCAAGATTTACGAGAAACGTGTCGTCGTGTCCAGGTACCGTTACACCTCTCTCCCCTGTCAATTGGTTCGAACCAAGTCGTAGGTTACGATCTAATCTCTGTTGAAACCTCCGAGTACGGCCTCCTCGCCAACCTCATCCTTGCTGGTGAAGACTGCCACGCGTACGGAATTGATTACAAGAAGCTTACAGTCGAAGTTACTTACGAAACCAAGACACGGTAGAGTAACAAAGTTCCGACGCATGCGCCAACTAACCCTCGCCGCTTTCTTGAACGGTTGTAGACTTCGCGTGAACATCCACGACTCCGAAAAGTCCCAGTTTACGATCCCGGTTACCGTAGTGGGGTTACCCCCGCGGGCTTCCGAGACTCTCGCTCACTCGTCTGACCTTGTGTTCAATTACGAAGCGTCTCCGTTCTCATTCTGGATCACTCGTCGTTCAGACCCTCAGGCATTCCCACTGTTCGATACTCGTATATCTTCGTTACCACACGCACCTGTATCGGCTGTGATCCCGAACATACCTTCCACATCCTTGGATGGTTTCCCCCTGGTCTTTGAGGATCGATACCTGCAGGTCTGCATCGAGTAACCTCCACGGTGCAAATTTCCTGAAGTGTTTCGTAGCTTACTTCCGCGCTCCCACTCGACACCAATATCTATGGCCTAGGTGAGGTTGTCGCCAGCAGCGGGTTTAGGCGAGATGTTGGGGGGGGCTCCGGGCGTGGGTCTGTCCAAACTATGTGGAATAGGGACAGCGCCGACCCGATCGACGAAAACATGTATGCCCGCTCCATCTTTCTCCCCAGTGGGTTTCCTCACGTCTTGAGCGTTAGGTACGGTAGCCACCCCGTCTATCTCGAGCATCGTTTCAATGGAGCCGCGGTCACGCCTCGATCCCACGGTGTCTACTTGCACAGGTAACCTCCTCGTGTTGCCTACGTCCGCAGCTCTTGACGCAGGTTTCTAGCGCTGCGGCATCCGATATACTCTTGCTAACGCCTCCGGGTTCACCTGTATCGCTGATCCAGTACAGAATGCTGGGGGGGATTCTCGACTTCTACTTTTTCTCTGGTCCGACCCCGTCTCAAGTGATTGAACAATATAGCGAGGTTGTCGGGAAGCCGGCGTGGCAAAACGCCTGGGCGTTTGGTTACCAACAGTGTCGGTGGGGTTACGAAGGTGTATCGGAGTTGCGGGAGGTTGTTCGAAGGATGAATGACTCAAGGATTCCTTTGGAAGGTTAGCTCGTACCTCTTCGACCATACTGGCCGCGTGTGCTTACGTCTTGAAGTGATATGGAATGATATCGACCTGTATCATGCGTACCGCGACTTCACGACAGATCCGGTTAGATACCCAGTTGGGGATCTGAGAGAGTTCATTTCCGATCTTGCAAGTGTTCGCGCGCCCGGTGGCCGGGTTTTGATTGATATGCGTACTATTGTAGGCCGCAAACGAGCAACACTATGTGCCGATCGTGGATGCGGCGATTCCCGTGTTAACCAACAAGACCGATACTGTATGTGCGTAGCGGACAGTTGGAGTACAGCTCTGACATCGGAGACTACAGTACCCACCTTATCAGACTGGGAGGGATTTGTAAGTCGGCGAGTGGATAGTGGGCGGTGCTATCTGGCTAAGGCATTCTTCAGGGATGTTTTCGTCAAGAACCCTGACGGGACAGAACACGTCGGTCAGGTAACCAACTCTCCCTTGGATATGCGCCCACTGATACGAACAGAGCCCTCCTAGGTTTGGCCGGGTTACACGGTATTACATCACAATGACGTGCTGTGTCACCAAACTCACTGCGCGCAAACGTTTCGGTTAGGTTTTCCCTGATTGGTTTGCTCCAAACGCACAGAGTTGGTGGACAACACTGCTCTCCGATTGGTTCACCGCCGGTGTTCAGTTTTCAGGGATCTGGTTGGATATGAACGAAGTCAGCTCCTTCTGTGATGGCTCCTGGTTCGCACAATTCATTCTAGCATCCTTGATCCATGATGATGATCGTTTCGCCGCAGTGGTACCGGCGCAGATTTGAGTAACACAAGTGTCCCGTTCTATCTCCCAGGACATCCGAACAATCCTGTGACAGATTACCCAGAAGGGTGCGTTCTATCTGGTCTCATTCAGGCACACCCAGCTGAACGCCTCAAGATACGACGCCACGAGGTTTGGGCCCAGCGGAAACATCACTGTTAATGGAACGCACACATACGATCCATCCACTCGTACCGATGGAAGAGGCAACGACGTAACCCCCGAGCACGGCGGCAAACGCCATGGAGCTGGTCCTCCGTACTCTCTACACAACGGTATTATCATCCATCCCAGTCCTTCGCTTGGGCGGATCCTTATGCGCACCTGCAGGAAACGGTCCACTCTCCTCTCTGACACTCGCAATAAACGCCACCCATGGTCCCGGATTCAGCGAGTTGGACGTTCATAACCTCTGGGGTCTCATGAATTCCCAGGCCACATTCAAAGCGCTACTCGAAGTTCGGAACGGGAAACGGCCTTTCATTATCAGTCGCTCGACGTTTGCTGGTTCAGGGACATGGGCAGGGCACTGGGTATGATTCTCATAACCCCACCTAAAGTCTTCGCCTGAATTCGTTGCAGCTTGGAGACAACTTCAGCAGATGGGAGTACCTGCGACACAGCATCCAAGGCGTCTTGCAATTCCAGATTTTTCAAATTCCATTCGTTGGGGCGGACACCTGTGGCTTCAGTGCGGTTCAGCTCTGCGCTTCACTGTGGTGCCTTCTGACGAGTTACTCTGCCTATAGTTGGAAACTCGGACGAGGAGCTGTGCAATCGTTGGATGACCCTCTCTGCCTACCTCCCGTTCTTCAGGAACCACAATATCCTCTCGGCCATCCCTCAGGAGCCGTATGTCTGGGACAGCGTTGCAGATGCATCAAGGGATAACATCGCCGTTCGCTACTCGTTGCTACCGTACTGGGTGAGTCTGCTGGGAAGCCACCTGCTGACGGAGCTCGATGTGGGCGTCTAACGGTTTTGAATGGGTGTCATTTTAATTAAGTACACGCTGTTCGCGGACGCCTCAAGATACGGGACTCCCCCTATCAAGGCGCTGTTTTACGAGTTCCCAGACGAGCCCGAGCTGTTCGCTGTCGACAACCAATTCATGATTGGGAGTGCTCTCCTTGTTACCCCGGTCATACATCCGAACGTCACAACCGTCCAAGGTTCGAGGGCTTCCGGTCTTTCATTTCCAGCTCACGCTCAGGACAACGACAGGTCGATTCCCTGGCACAGGGTCCGTTATATGGCGCGACTTCTTTACACACGAACGATTGTCGAATCCCACTCAGAAGCAGACCTTGGAGGTTCCGCTGGGGAAGATTGGACTTCATATTAGATCTGGAACTGCCATAGTGCTTCATCAAGAACCAGGTTACACAATTGCGTCTACCCGCCGTTCGGATCTCTCTTTGCTCGTTTCTCTATCGCCAGGAACTGATGGCTACTACGCTCACGGGAGGGTTTACCTTGATGACGGTGAGAGCCTGCCCCCCACCCCGTATCGGGAGGTCGGAATCTTCGCCGAGGGCGGGAGAAACGGCGGGAAAATACGGTTTGTTGGCGAGGGGACGTATGTGTCTCAACCAAAACTACAGAAGGTGGTTGTTCTCGTCAACGATGTCCGTGGCGAGCAGGAGGCGGCTTTCGAAGTCACAGAGGTGCGGGTTGGGGGTGAAACCTGGAATTCGTGGAGCTGGGATGGGAAGCTCGGGAAGTTGGTGGTAGAGGGGGTCGGGGTTGGCCTGAATGGCTTGACTCTGGATACAATTAGCTGGCGATGACGGTGGGTGCCGGAAGCAATAGAATGGTGTATGTGTAGACGTGTAAGGGACCTTCTGGATTTCTACATGCCGTAAGTCACCGCAGATTGGCTTTGGCTCGTTCCCGCGGGTTCGGTGCGCGGTGGCAAACATCTCGTCCGACAAGTCACGTCGGTTAGGTCCTCCGCTCCCCGTCCTCCGTCCGTCGCTCCCTCCTGCGTCCCCGCCCCCCCATCAGCAGTTTCAGAAAGAATCGGAAACTCTGATCCCATCTCGGGTACTCTTCATCACGGCCTGGCCAGCAGTCCTCTCGGCTAAGTCTGCCGTTTGCCGACGAACGACTCCCCGGCTTCCTTGTCACTCCTCAACATGAAGGTTCACGAGTTGGCGCGTTGGACGAGGTTTGCGGCCAAGGGCGGTATTGGAAAGTGCACCGCAGTGCGCGATTGTGTTGCCCAGTCATCCAATGACCTCATGTTTTTGAGGGTGCGTTCTCTCCGCTTAGTCACAGGCAATCCCCAGATATCTCACTGTATGCAGGATGACGAGATCATTGTTCTTATGCAGCTTCAGGAGCAGCCTGACACGTATCTGGTCAGTGTTCATGTCCGTTCGCTCGTCCTTCCGCTCACACTCCAACGGACCCGTAGGGCTATTGTGAGGGCGTCGTCGGCAAGTTCGAAGGTTCCTTCGTCAGGTTTCATGGTACACTTAAGCGGCCAGTCCTCACCAAGCGAGCTTCTGGCCATCAGACCCCTAGCCCATCCAGCACCCGTCCTCCATCGAACAGCCCACGCCCGTCACCGTCACCCGCACCTCAGCTTGAACCCAGGGAGGGATCGCCACCGTCTGTTCCTCTGAATTATTCGCCACCAAACGAGATCGCACGACCGGAGACCACATCCCCACCCACGCATTCATATACCGAATCTCATGACTTGGACGACGAACCGCTAGTGCTACCGTCGTTGGCATCGTATTCTTCTGCCTCCTCCGCGATTGAATCCGCACCCGCAACGCCAGCCGATTTTGATTCAGGTCACCGTACCCAAGATGCGGGATCTGAACCGCGGTTAAGCGGTAGTCCTGATTCCCTTGAGAATCCCACATTTGACGATACCAAGGACCTGGAATCGTCCTTTGTCCCATCAGAGCAAAGCACGAGAATGTCAGTAGCAACACTCGATGGCGCTGAAGGTATAGGACTATCACTTTTGCAAAACTTTATGGGTTTGGAGGGTGAAGATGACTCCGATGCCAGCAGTGACACTGACATGGCTGGTTACGCTTGTCAGGGGTCCCCAGATTCCGCCGGTGATGGTCGCGGCCTGAATTACGACTCAACACCTCCACAATCCGTAGACGGTCATCACCCAGCCCCTCGACCTGACGCTTCCACTTCACCCACGAGTCCGGGATCCCGCGTTTCGCGGACTTCATCCCACCCCTCTGAGTATTCGGACCTAGGGGGAGAAGAATGGGAGGGTGCTTCAGACATCTACGACAACTACCGGTACTCTCGATTTTCGATCGCATCCAAGGTGTCCAGACTCTCCAAGGTGTCGATGAAAGCTCCGCCACCGATTCCTCTTTCAGGCCAGCGTCCTAGTTTCGAGCAGGAAGTCGTTGCCAAGCGTCCTACTCCCCTTGACCTGGAAGTCCGGTCACCTCTCCTTCACACCACCTTTGGTTCTCCACTTAACTCCCCTGAACACACCACTGCATCGACTACTTCCGCTCCGCCGAGCACCGCTGGGATAGCAACCGTCATCAGATATCGGTTGGAGAGTGAGAGGAGCCCAGAAGTTCCCACCGCCACAGATGCACATTTGACTCCCGCACGTGAAGGAGAAATAGTCATTTCCGATGACGAGGAGGGTCCTGAGGTTGTTCTCACTGACAATTCGTCCCATCCATCTTCTCCCACAGACATTGGGAATGATACTTTCGACTCAACGACCTCATCCCAGACTGCAGGGGACGACAGTATCACCACGGATGAAACTGTGCTTACCACCCATCCACTTCCAGAAACGCAACCTTTACGACTCCAGAGGTCTCCTACTTCGCCGCCCCCACAACAGACAGACCCCTCCCCCCCTCCCCAGCAACTTGCCATAGCTCAGCCTCGGCCAAGTAAACCATCCGCGTTTGACTTCGGTTCCTCTAGAACGAGCATATTCCTACCACATCCAGGCGCACCAAAGGCTCCAGGAACGGTACCGATCGGACCCTTGTATGGACGTGTCCAGTCACCACCTCCGGCACCGGGTGTGGAGTACCCTCGGACATCCCTCACTCAATTGTTGTACCTCGCGGCCACAACAAAGACGCACCCTAATGGTGCTCCGCGGAAAATGACTGTCTATGGTATATGCGAGATTGACCTGACAAGTGCAACCGGTCCAGTGCCAATCGCCTTTTCTTTGGAAAACCCGAATTCTATTCCTGCTAATAGGATCGTCCCACATCGGTCACAAAGCAGCGACTCCAATCCAATCCCTACCCCCCATTCTCAATCCTCCACCCCGACCAACCAGTCCTTCCCCTCAAGTGGTTCAGGTTCCCCGCTGAAACCAAGCAGCACGGGTCCAGGTTCTGGGACCATCCCAAGGCCGAACTTCTTCCCCCAAAAGCCTCAGATTCGTCCACGGTCAAGGTCGTTCTCAGGTTTTGACTCCACGTCACCACAAGTCAATCCGGTCCTTGGGACTTCAGAGTGAGTGCTCTAATAGATGTGTGTTCCGTCACGCTGATGTGATCTTCCTCGTAGGGGCGACACGTCAAAACAGCAGAATCCCCAAGGCACTAGATCACAATCCAAGTCCGAATTAGATGACTCCCACCGCCCGGTGTCTTCGCGTCGTCCGAATACCATGAATCGACTCGTTCATAAACCATCCCCCCTTTCGCTGCCGCAAAACAGTATCAGTAGCGAGACTTCTGTCGACCCAACTGTTGACAAACCTCGGACCCCCTTGTCTGCGACTGCGATTCCGAGTCCCCTCAGCCCACGCTCATTCAACTCAACGTCCTCTGCGACAACCCCGGCTTTGAATGTCCCTACGGTGCTCAGACAGGCGGCTTCGAGTATCCAACTACGTACTCCCGGCGTTAATTCGGCTTCCGCGATGTTATCCAAGGTATCCACACCGTCAGTTTCTCAACAACCGGATCCTACCTGTGACGAAACACCGTCGCATCCTACAGAGTCCGTTCGTCCGTCGATCCCGCTCGATGAACCTCGCCCATCAACGTCTTCGTCCGAAAAATCAAGGAGGCAGGGCATGTTTGAGACAATTACATTGAACTCCCCCAACAAACGGGCCTCCTTTGATACCGACGTTTCGCGGACCAGTGACACCCGATCGGCCTCCGTGGTTTCCCCCTCCCTTCACTCTGCATCCCCGCCACCGGGTGCACTGCGGCCCACGTCACTCCGTTTGAAACTTTCGAAGACCGCAATCCTTGCGAAGACACCTGGTTTAGACGGTCTTGGTGAGGTCCGTTCACCAACCACCCCCACTTCAGGTGCGGAGACAGTCCAAGTCCAACACATGGATTTCGAACTCGTAAAGCCATCCTTCCCTCGCACTCTTTCACCCCGATCAAGCCAAGATTCCCTCTCCTCTCAGCAACACGACAGCGACCACCAGGCTAATCCAAATCGACAAGACTCAACCAACTTCTTACGCACAGAAAGCCCCTCGTCATTCTTATCTTCCGTGGTTTCGGAGAAGGACACAGCTACCACGAACAGAAGACCTTCCCCTTCCTCGATCGCTCAGTCCGATGTTTTATCACCGTCAGACATTAATGCGCACAGAAATAGAGAACTCAAATGGGTATCATTGATGTCTACTCTCGATCCAACGCAAGCAAGAAAGAGCAAGAAGGTGAAGAAGTTGTTATTGAACGGTGTCCCTGCTTCGGTCCGATATCAAGTGTGGGCACACCTAGCGGACTGCAAGGGCAAGCGCATGAATGGGTTGTACCCACAATTCGTTAAGAGGGGTGCCGTCCCAGCGACCCCCGCGATTATTCGCGATAGCGCAGACAGGTTCGGGGACCAACCACAGGGGAAGGACGGAAGCATAATCGCCGTTCTACAGGCTTATTTAACCATGGTGCCTGATGTCCAGTACCACATCGGTTTGGTTCCCTTTTCCAGTTTGTACCGTTCTTCGCTCACAATCGTTACTTCCAGCTCTCACTTGCATCGTTGGCCAGCTCCTGGCTCAGTCTCCAGAGGAGGATGCCTTTTGGATCTTCATCTCAATGATGGACTTTTACCTCCGACCGTATTTCTCTTCGAGTGTTGCGCAGTTGGATTTTGATGCGGCCTTGTTCGCTAAAGCCCTGGAAACAAACGATGCCCCACTCGCGAAAAGGATATTCGTTGATATGTCAATCCATCCGTCGACCATTTGCCGACAATGGTATATCACATTCTGATGGCTTTCCCATTACAACATTAACGCGCTCCGACAGGTTCCGCTTGTTATTTTATGACACCATCCCTGCAGAGTATCATCTGCGAGTCTGGGATGTGTTTTTATTTGAAGGTATAAATCCTACAACCTTTATAATCGTGGGTAGTACTCACGATGGCGATTTATTCAGGGGTCCCATTCTTGTTCCGCGTTGGTCTAGCACTGTTTACGTGCTGCCGACGTCCGTTGTTGGAAGCTCAAAGTCGAGACCGGGCGCTTTCCATCTTGTCTCAGGTTCCTATGCAATGTCTTCCGCCAAACGGAGATGCGTTAATCGAGTTGGCGATATCAAAAAAGTTGAAGGATGATGACATTCGTAAAACTCGCAGCAAAGTAGAAACTCAGAAGAAACGGACTACCTCGACTCACCTTTTGAAATCCTCCACCAATCCAGGCGCCCCTATCTCATTACCTCGAGGGTGATTGCTCCGTGGTTATCCTTAGCACATTCGTTTTAGTTATCGTGGTGTTTCCACGTTACTTTATTGTTTTATTTTGGGTTTCTTCAAGGTTTATAGTTATATGTAGGACATTTGCTCTCCTTTATATTCCGTACCATTCAGCGATAGCTGCAGTTTAGTAGTGACGCAACGTCCGATCTCTTATGCATATATATGGCTCGTTCGGCGCATTTCGGTGCCAGCCGCGGTTAGCTTGTGCGCTCGAGCTCTCTCGGGGCATGGGTGTTCATCTACCTGGGGTGGGTCGCCCTCGGACAATGTGGGTACGCACGTACAGTATCGCCCAACACCAGGCCCGAATGTGTAGCTAGGCCACACCCACCTCGCCAGCCGCTGCGAGCACGGCGGCGCGGCATCCCGAAGTTTACTGACACGCGTCAAACCACCACCCGCCGCGGGTCGGCCCACCCTACTCCCGCATTTGACTAGTCCCGCCTCCAAATGACCTTCGCGACCTCAATGCACCTTCAGCACGATGGACGAAGCCCAGGTTCAAATTTTCGCAAACGTTCGATGTCATGGGAAACACAAAGAACGTTCCATCACACCTCCAAAGATATTTTGGAAGGGGTCGTGATCGCACACTTCCAGGACGTTTGAAGGATGTGACGGAGGTGGAGAACATGGGCCAACCCCGGAGTCCGAAACAGTTATGGACATGTAGGTTGAGCGGGGGAGATCGCAGGACCGACTCCTGAAACGAATGGCACAGTTCAATTGGAATATCTAGAACCTGATTTAATACCACCAGGGTAGGGGAAGTAAGTGGATGGAAGACATCCTTCCGCGATTGCTGTGTCGGTTCATTGGTGATAATAATCATAAGTTTTTTATCGAGTTGCTGGAACTCATACAAGTTTACATTGTGTGTGGCCTGAGGACGTCCAGTGAGCATGTCCGCGATTATCCGCCCGGCGCTCGACTACTATGAGGTGTGTACCCAGAGCACGCTCGTACGAAGTGTTGGCTTGTAGTGGCTTGTGAACACCGTGATGGGTTCTGTCCGGTTCATGTGGCACAGGAGCGTAACATTCGCAATGTGAAGGTCAGTAATTGAAAAGCGAGGATGGGTCAGTGGTGTTAATCCGCAACTGTATGGCACACGGTCTTACTTATATCAACTGCCAACCCCGGGTCACGCGTGAGACTTGATATCGAGGCTCTCCGGTCATCCCACCCTCCGAAAACCCGAAGACGATTTTCAGCATAAGAAGAACAGTAATCCAAGATACAACAAATATACCGACCCGGACCACGAGGAAGATATAAAGGATCTCCATGACCCATACGGAACGCCAGGGATTCATAATAAGAAAAGGGAGGGCGGTAAGGTCTATAGTAGGGACGTGTCTGCCGACGCCTTGAGCAGGGCGGGGCAGTGATACTCAGAGTAAGGTGACCGTAAAATGGCACAAGTGACGAGCGTGAAGTTTCAGAAGAAGTTTGGGCGGATGAGGATAACGACCTTTTGCTCGATGAGGATGATTAATGTATTGAATACCTGTCAGGATTAGCGTGGCAAGCCAGCGGGTGCGTCGCAGCAAGCTGAAATCGAAAACCTGCAGTGATGATTATCGATGTGAAGCCGATTATTCCATTGGGTCGATAGGGGCCGGGCCATTACGATAAGTGTTAACCTGCGCGTGACGGAGGGCAGGGCTCAGGAGACCGATTATTCCGTCAGTGGACGAACACCTGGTTTCCTGCGCTCCTCGTCTGCCCCCACCGGGAGAGGTGGGTGGGCGAGAATGAGCCCCCAGCATTTGTGGTATTGAAGAAAGCAAAGAGATGGGCGAGCCGAGGAACAACGCGCTGTCCGTGTGACTCTCAACAACGACCACGACCGAAACACGATCCACCACCGTCCCTCAAGACGAAAGACAGCTTCGACGGTTGTTGTCTGCACTGGGCGACGTCAAAGACGTAGAGAGACGAGCATCAAATTAATTTCACCCACGGCCAATTACGACCACCCGGCACATCGAGCCGCTGCAATTCCCAGCTTATCGACGGCGACGGCGTCGGCGTCGGCATCTGCAACGACTGTGGACGCAAGTACACGCCTCTATCGCTCTGCACGCTTACCGAACTGAGTGAAGAATCCGGTCGCGTTGGCGCGTAATCCGACCCCAAGACGATGCACTCCAACAAGCCCCGCCATTCCCCGTCAAATTCCTCCCCGGCACCGTCAACCTCGCACTCGTCGTCCAAACTTCCAAAGTTCCTGCAGAAAGCGAACCGGGACAGATCCAAGTCGTTGGCTGACTCGACCACTAATTCCAACTCAAATTCATTTCCAAGCACTTCGTCTTCCCCCACCATCACCACCCCACCCCAGACCCCTCCACCAAACAAGAAGTCTGTATCGAGGACATCAAGCAAACGGAACTCTACGATCAAGCCCAACGACCAGTCCCAACTGCGGAATAGCGAGGTGATCGAGGACGAGGACATCGTCGATGAACCGCCCATCATCGTTGAACCTTCTGCCTTGCCTCGTCAACGGATACGCCAGGAACGCCCTATATCCGACGCGAGCGGATTGTATCAGAACACACCCAACTCGAAAATCAGCGATCTCCCCACCCGTCTCTCTGGCTGGTTCTCCCACACCTTCAGCACTTCCTCCAACGATCTCACCCTCCCCGCAATTATTTCCAAACAGGCGCAGATATCCGCTTCTTCGACTTTGCCGGTCGGCTCTCCAAAAGGGAAGGGCACAAATTCCCTGTTGACCGCGGCGAAACACGGTAAGGGTCAGTTGGACAAAGCCATGCGGTACCTATTGGACAGCGATGCTACTCCCGACAAATGCACGGACCCGATATGGTTACTGGGTCTCAAACATCCCGGCTACGAGCCCCCAGAACCCGCTCCTGCTATGGCCCTTGCCCACTCTTTTTCGACTCCCACCCGACGAGGATCAGCAGACTCGCGAAGGTCGCCAGGATCAGCAGGTGGCCTCCGATCACCCTCCGATAATCAACTATCCTCCTCCCTCTCCTCTTCTACGAGTAGCAAGCACAGCCCCGGAGCGAACTGGCCACCGGTTTTCTATGAAGATTATACCTCCAGGATTTGGCTCACGTACCGCTCGCAGTTCGCCCCGATGAGGGATACCACTCTCGCCGCGCTTTCATACGATCCGAACGATCCTTCGTGCGGACCTCCACCAAGCCCGCCAAGTAAAAAGTGGTTCGGATTAGCGGAGAAGGGGTGGACCAGTGATGCTGGGTGGGGTTGCATGTTGCGGACCGGCCAGAGTTTGTTGGCGAATACTCTCCTGCATCTTCACCTAGGACGGGGTGAGTTTGTTTCTCTGATTCTCTGAACGAACCCTAATAGCCTACCCAGACTGGCGGAAGCCTCCATATCCAGTACAAACCGCTGATTATGCGACATACATTCAGTTAATATCATGGTTCTTGGACTCCCCTTCACCGTTGTGCCCATTCAGCGTCCATCGGATGGCCTTAGCAGGGAAAGACCTCGGGAAAGAAGTTGGACAATGGTTTGGACCCAGTACAGCCGCTGGTGCTATTAAGTAGGTGATCATACTATCGACCCGCCCCCACCTTGTTCACGGGTCTTGTGGTTCAGGGCGCTTGTACACGCGTTCCCGAAAACTGGACTTGGGGTTTCGGTTGCCGCAGATTCTGTTATCTACCAATCCGACGTGTACGCTGCCTCCAATAACCCTACTGGGTCACCCAAGAGTCATCCTAGAAAGTCGTGGGGTAGCAGAGGAGTGCTGGTGTTGATCGGCACGAGGTTGGGTATTGACGGCGTTAATCCCGTATATTACGAAGCCATAAAGGCAAGTCCCTTGCAAAGACAATCGCATCTGACCCGTTACACGGCCATGTTTGTGCTAACTTCTCCCTCGCCTCCCAGGAGATTTACACTTGGCCCCAGTCAGTTGGAATCGCGGGCGGCCGTCCATCCTCCTCGTACTACTTCGTCGGCTCTCAAGCGGACAACCTCTTCTATCTAGACCCACACCACGCCCGACCGACTATCCCGCTGCGGCCTCCACCTGGGGAGCATGAAGATGGTCACAACGGAATCACAGAGCCTTTGAGTACCAACCGCCCTTCATCACCCACTCCCCGAAGGTCAGGTGGCCATACCCGTTCACCGACGTCCCCACCCCGCTCCGGAGCCGGTAGTGCGAGCGGGAGGCGGTCGTCACAGTATCAAGCTTCTGTTTCGTCCTCCAGCTCCTCTCATTCTCACAGTCGTTGGCAGTCTGATATGGACGAACGCGAACTTGGGATGTCTCCTCGCTCGTTCTTATCAGGTATCGAAGAGGACCTGGATCCACTTCAACAACATTACGTGAACGCATATAGTTCAACGGAGCTGAAGACTTTCCACTGTGAACGGGTGAGGAAGATGCCGCTGAGCGGGTTGGACCCAAGTATGTTGATTGGGTTTTTCTGTCGAGATGAGAGTGATTGGAAAGACTTTAAAGAGAAGGTTGAGGAGGTGAGTGTTATGAACCGCCAACGCCCACCCCACTTCTATACTTACCTGGAGATCTCCCGGATATAGCTGGGGAAGAAACACAAGATCTTCCTCTCGATCAATGACGAACCACCAAACTGGCCTTCGGATAGCGACTCTAATCTGGACCTAGAATCTCTATCGGACCCTGAAATGGACCTCGAAGAGCCCGATGACAGCGGCGACGATTTCTCGTTCGACGGCGAGGAAGAAACACGGTCTCGGTCGAGATCCCGTTCCATACGATCTACCGGTTCGCGCTCACCGTCCACCTCATCCACCGTCTCAACTTCCACTTCCGAAAGCACGAGTCTCAGAGGAGATAACGCGAGGGAAACCGGTGAGGAGATCCAGACAAACGGAGGCGGGAAAAGGAGTTCCGAGGTTGACACGGAGGAGGACCCGATTGATCCTATCACCCCTCACGCGGCAACGTTTGCTGAGCAAGGTATCGTGCGAGGAGCTAAAGGTAAAGGGAGGGAAAAAACGATTCCGGGGGGGTTCGGGGACGACGATGACGACGATGACGAGGATTTGGGCGTCGGGGGGGAGGGGGATATCGAGGACGATTGGGTCGATTCGGGATTGATCACTCCCCCTTCGGTCTTGTCGTCGAGCAAGTCGGAAGTGGAAGTAGCGAAAGAGGAGGCTGTGACGAGCGGGGAGAGGATTAGGCCGAAGTCGAAATCCAAGTCCAGATCAAAACACAGGGATAAGGACAAGGACAAGGAGAGGCGGCCATCCAAACCCAAGTCGAAGCGACTGGAAGCGGCTCCGAAAACCGTGCCTATCGTCGAGACGAACACCGCGGCGACCATCGCTCAACATTATCCCTTCCCTTCGTCCACCACCGGGGAGGTTGAGATAGGAGATGACAAGAAGGAGGATGGCGGGAGGCGGATACCCCAGATGAGAACGACAAAGGCGAGAGATGGGGGGAGGACGCAAAGCGGGGGTGTAAGGGGGATTTTGCTGACAGATGACGGGGATGATTTTTGACCAGGCTCGTCTCCTCTTCTCCTCTTCTTGACCGGCGAGTTGTCTTTCTAACCTTGTGGTTACATTTACCTTACTTACCCTGTTTTCCTTCTGACAGATCCCACGTGACCATCTCGGGACGATCTCCTGGAGGTTCTGGGTGATCTTACCCCTACGCTAATATCATCCGCCTTTCAATCCTCGGACCCTCCCTCTAGACGCAACTCCGACCTGTGCACTGTTTGTTGTTTGTCTGTGCTCGTACTTTTTGTGCATCCTCGTTGACTCCCCCAACGTCTCGACCCACAAGCTGGGTTCAGCCTATCCACCGTTTACGATACCACCTGGCCATGGGGTTCTCTCCCTACTTCGGATTTCCCCAACCCCAGCGAATTTTTTACACTCACACGTACTGTAGAAACCCTCTTCTGTCCTCTCCTGGACCAGCGCGGTGATTTATTGACGACACCCTTCGCATTCACTGCAGCTTTCTTCCTGTTTTGTTTCCACCACATTCCGTTGTACTATCCATTGTTTTCCATCTACATTTTTCTGTCCTATTCCTACTTGTTCCACTTGTCTGAGTTACCTTTGTATACTGGAATCTTTCCATCCCGATCCTGAAACTGTCTGAGTTTCTTACAGACACGCGCTCGGTGCCCTTGATCAGAAACGTAGCTTTGAATTCGGGTCATTAAGCTTCAGCGCTTAGCTACGCCACAAAGGATCGAGCGCATCACGTGTCCAAGCGTCAACTCTTTAAAGGTCTCCTCAGTGACCCGCTGCAGACCACGCCAAGTTTCGGTCTGGACAACGGTGGTGACGACGGCAGCGCGTCTGATGCATCAAGTCGCCCTAAGACTTCCATTTGGAACCTACCTACCCCTCCCTTTGAATAAGGATCGCTGGCCCCGACGGTGTTATCATCTTTTACCTCCGTTCTCCGTTTCCGAACCCCGTTCGCCATCCCGCCCCCTCTCTCCCCTTCAGCACATTACAACAAAAGGACCCTGGGATGGAGCTAGAGCAGACCAGCGAATTATCTGCTTCCGCCCGCAAGGTCGGCTATCCCTTTGACCCATTTCCGAGGTCTGTAGTTCTCATCTTTTGACACTTTACAGGGTATCAAACACGTTGAACTGGAGCTGACAGCACCGATGACCAGCATCCGTTCAAGTACAGACGATGTTGAATATCCAAAGCGTGTCCCGACAATCAAGACTGACGCTCGGATGGTACGCTCATCACCCGCCGCAGATCCTTCGCCTCTTCTGACCCTTGCCACGACATGACCATCGTAGTTCAACCCTCTATCAGTTTCTTCCTCCTCCGGCAGCTCCTTCCGCGAGCGACCTCGTCACCGTAATGGCGTGTCCAGCCTCGTCACTACCGATGATGACTATCTCTCAAGCGAGAATTCTCAAGAGATGGAGATCACAGGTCCCAAGCATTCTCCAGTCAGGAATAACGTGTATTTACTTCGAAGGCGCTCAAAAACATCCAAGTATATGTCCACCAGTACATCTCCCGTAAGTCTCTACATGTGCATTCGAATAGTTAGCTGACGGGGATCACGACCGACCAGCCACCATCTCCACCCATGCCTACGTCGAGGACGCGCGGAGAAGCCCGTCCCTTTCCTAATACAAGCATTAAAACAACATATAAATCCATTTCCGCGGTGCTCCCTCGACCCCGATCTAGTCAATCCTCGTCCATCTCTAATAGTGACCAACCCCCCGTCTCGAAGAAGCGAAAGACATATCACCGTACCTCTCCCGATGTTCGCGCCGTCTCATATCCCAAGCCGTGGCGTCGGCTCTCCTCACCTCGCCCTCCTACCACGGCCTCTGCTTCACAGGCTGACTCCAGTACCTTGCCCATGCTTGAGTACGATCTCGACAGGGATCCCACACAACAGGTCTACGAGTTCCGTGATCAGTTCCACGAACGATCCCCCTTTTCTGCCATCTTGTCAGCGAGGTTTATTCATGCCCATATATTCGAAAGATTATCGGATTCAACGATCTTTGATGAGCTCACGAAAAGCGAAGACGACCTCGTGACCGAGTTCATTGAACCGGCGGCTCTCAGCCCTGTGAGCCCACACGATGGGGTTAGCCCATCTTATGCCCTCGATTCCGCGGAAGTGCTCGGAAATCCGGACCCCACGCCTGCCTATGGTGATCTTGACTTGGAAGGCGCTGTCCGTGTTACGGACCCATTCACCGTCCCGACGATGGA
>Ga0307517_10001328_pt1 | contig 41544 bp, 42 predicted proteins | sample 23_EM_MG_FD_194515 | JGI IMG/M metagenome (GOLD analysis project Ga0307517, IMG submission 194515) | Populus trichocarpa ectomycorrhiza microbial communities from riparian zone in the Pacific Northwest, United States - 23_EM | ecosystem: Host-associated > Plants > Roots > Unclassified | place...
CGTCCCCAGTCGCAAGTTAGTTCGCGGGATCGACACTGATCAACTCCCGACGATACTGACTCCGGCATCGCCCGGCGTCGTACCCCCTCGATCGAGACTTTTTACTGGGCCTGAGGCCTGAGGTGCGAGAGGAGAATCCAAAACGACAACCAAGAACACTCAGAAAGGGCGGTACACAACAAGTGGCACAAGAGAATAAACGATAGGATGCAGCTAGACTGCCTGCTAACAAACGAATACCTCTTCGAAAGGAAAGCACTGAAAACCTGGCTAGTACATGGTACGTGGGCGAAATGCACCACCAACGAAGAAGACCTCCACCGAGACTGGTGCAGGCACCCAGGGGTTTTAGTGGGTAAGGACCCGGGACACAACAGGCGCGACCACCGAGTCCGCCTGCCGGGCCCAGTCCCACACTGGCCTGCGTAAGCGGGTGCGTGCATAAAGCATTTCCCCTGATGCTCCTGAACCAGTAGGGTGCGAACCCCTACGCCCCAAGCCGACGAGGGGAACCGTGAGACTTTGCACGTGTGTCCCCCTGTCGTAAGGCTACACCAAAAAAAAAAAAAAAAATTAAATATGTGGTGTGTTGAGGCTTTGAGGACCTCGACGGCTAGTATTGAATCATCATAGCCGTACGGGACTCCATATTAAGTCCTTGCACCCTACTAGCTTCCAGATTTCAACACAGTCGTAGAAAGTAGATATGCTGTTGGATGGTAGCTTGCGACTTCACACGTGACGATGGATTGGACGTTAAGATCCCGGGGGTGACACTGCGCGAAACCTTGTCCCCCCACGGCCGGGGTGAGTATATTACCTATGACACTTAAGTCTATATTACTCGCGTACATTACTTGTATTCTAACTTCCAACATATGCCCTTCAGTTCGAAGAGGAATGAGCTACGCCTTGATGGAGTGTCCGTTCTCTCCTCCTCTGCAATGACCCTGAGTATGACTTGAGGAGCCACTTGAGATACCTGACGTCGGCCGATCGGTTCTCTGCGATCAAACGATGGTGCAGGAGCTCGACGTCCTTGAAAGTGAGAAACGGTGGAACAGAGTCGTCGACCAACTCCGCAGCTGATGTCAGTCGGACCAGCGGGCGCCCTCCAATGTTGGATAAGATCGAGGACGCGGACGGTTTAGGAATGGTGGGGTCTTTGGTGCTCTGATCGGAAGTCGAAAGAATTGTATGGGTAGAACGGAGGAGAGGTTTCGTGGAGGTTGGAAGAGTGAGAAGTGTCTTGGGAGGGAATGTTTGCGCGAACAGCCTGACGCGCTCCATCGCTTTGTCGAGCAGGCCGAGTCTAGAGATGGATTGAGCCAATGATGAACGGGGTTGAAAGTGGAACAAACTAACGAAGAAAGGACCCGAATCAAAGCAAGGTTTGCCCTCTCAACCAACCGGATCCGGACACTGAACGTCTCGCTGTGGACGCTCACATCCTTCTGAAGCAGTTCCCAAACTTCGTCGGTGAATTTGAGTACTCGATCCCGCCTAGTTTTGATGCACGACCATCGACTACATGCCTCCAGCACCTCCACGTACGAAAGGAAGTTCCTCTTCACCCCGACCTCCTCGAATAGAGTCTTGAACAGATTCTGGCTCCCAGTGACCCCCCCGTGGTTGTAATGGATCGAGAGGTAGGAATTAACCAACTCCGTGGAGACGCGAACATCCTTGAACAACATCGGGGGCTCGTTGCTGGAATTGTGAGGGGGGGATACTTGCGAACGTTGGGTATCGTGGAGGATACCTTCAAAAAGGTTTTTGGCTTCTGCCAAGACCTCTTCACGGGACTGAGGCGGGATCGAGTTGAACCTTGGGTCCATGTCCGAGGTTGCAGCCTCGCTAACCTCCTCTTTGTCCATCTCCGTCTCAGCGGCATCAATCGGGGCCTTGGGTGGATCGGGTGAAATAGGTTCCGGTGGTACAGCTTCGATCGTGTCTCCCCGACCTCCTGCGATTCGTGTCACAGAACGATGGAAAGGAATCTGGTATGAAGCATAAGCATGAAACACGTGGACCATCTTGTTCGCCGTCAGCACTATCTCGTCTTGTTCAGGTATATCCATTCCATCGTCAACGCGAACATAGTGCTGCTGAATGATGACCTGGACCATCTCCGCCAAAATCCACCTCGCCCGCGGAAGGTCCCTTATCCTCTTGGCACCCTGAAGTAGAGCTCCGAATAACGCGTTGTTCGGTGTAAAGGCAGGGCGACCGAGAGCATCTCTGTGACCATCCAACATCTCCTTCGCGAGTCTGAAGGCCTCATTGACGAATTTCGCCTTTCCGGACCGAGCACATGCGAGGATGACAGCAGTATACGTATCTCGAGTTGGCGGGATGTTGTTATCTACCGTCATTTCCGTGAACAAATCCAATGCCCTCTGCGGTTCGGCATCACCAGTACCTCCAGAGGGAGGAGCACGAGCACACGCTATAATCATTAGATTATAGAGGACAGCGTCAGGGGTTGGGTGGGCCACGTAACGCATGTGCGAGAAGAGGTCCCAAGCCTGAGCTCTAGCAAGAGACGACGGGACGGAGGTAAGGGTGGAAATGAGATATGCGTAGGTTTTCATCGGAGGCGCAAGGTTCGCATTTTCATACTTGTGGAGAATGGATAGAGCGGATAGTGGTATGGTACCTGGAGGTGTCGAGTTGATGTATGCTTTGATGTGTTGATGCCGTTGTGAGGTGTTAGGGGTGTCTAACGGGCAATTATGGTGAGGTCGCGTCAGTGGTCAGACAAAATTTGACCATACCTGTTACAAAGTGAGAGAGGATGGATTCTGTCTTTGCAACATCGCCAACACGAGCATAGAAAGCCATCACAGGAGTGATGACATTATCATCCAACTTCAACCCGGCTTTCTGCTACAATGTTATGCCGGCTTAGCTAAAACGACGAGCGGATAACGGACCTTGATTAAGGACAGCGACATAGCAGCGGATTCTCCGTCATTTATACGGATCTGGAAAAATGAGGTCAGTACGCGGAACCTTCATCCTCCAATGTACTCACACATTCTCGAACAAAAGCAGTCCATTCCAGCGGCGATGGGAGGATCCGTTGTATTACATTGCATTCCGATGGTGAAGGGTTTGAGGATGAAGGATCAGGGAATTCCGCCGTAGTATTGGAGTCCTGAAGTATCGCAGTCAACCGAGAGACTGTATTTCGGTAACGAGTGACGGATCCTTGCAAATCGACACCCGTTGCGTGCGATTGAGAAGTTCCTGGTTCTGGGGGTGAATGCTCATTGAGCCGGCTGATGAGCGAATGCACTAATTTTCGGTCATTCGTCTTTTCCCTGATCCCGTTTGCAGCTGATTCTGCCGACTCAGGTGCTTGAACTTCGGTGCTGAGAAGGTCCTGGTAGATGTCTAGAAGTTCCATTTCCGTGTAAACTGGCTCATAGCGACCATACGCGAGATCGTCATCATCCTTTGGGGCATTAGCGTCATTGCAGAGGGAAAACTTTAAATCCCGCCTCACCTGGCCCGGAGCCATAAGTTTTAGATCTTCCACCTTTTGTTCAAGAAAACCCATAGCCTGTCTATCCTTCTCGGGTGGCGTGCCTACTGCCTGTGATGGTTTGTTGCTACGCCGTTTCCTGTGAAGGGGGTTAGGATGACCAAGGGAGAAAAAGGATATATACGAACAGAGAGTACAACGAAGCATTGTCCGGGTTTCTTCCCTGGCCCGAGCTCGTGGCCAGTACATGGACGGCATCGAGTTGAGACGCGAATGCGGAATCGACTGCTTGTGAGTGGACTCCCTGCACCGGTTGCCTCCTCCACACCCGCTGCGAGGCACGTGGAACGGTCAGGTCTAACAAATGGCGCGGGCGCAGTGCACGGCTAGCCATTGCGCGTTTGACCTGCCGTTGTTGCTGGTGGTGTTGGTGTCAGTGACACGGGTTATTTAGCCGACCGCCGATCAAATCGAAATTTCTCCTCCGTCTATCAGCTCTCCGGTGTTTACGATGGGGAAAAGAGTCGCAAAATCGGCGCGAAAATTCGCGGCAAGCGGCCAGCTCAAGAAGAAGATCCAGGCCCGCCACAAACACCAACAGACTAAAAAGAAGTTTGAAAAACGACGGGGAAACAAGGAAAAGTCCCAGCCGCCTGCTGAGGTGCCTAAATCAGATGAAGATGGAGACGAGGAGGTCGAGGAGACCGGGAGCAAGTACGTGCTGGACCTCTACACTCTATTGTCCGGCCAATTCCTCCCCGTTTAATAGATTGAAGGGAATGTCCGTTGATGACTTCCTCGGGGCTGGTTTCATGGAAGTGGGCATCAACGAGGTATTTTGTCCCCACGCGTTATGCGCCTCAAATTCAACGCCCCCAGGGAGATGGCCCGGAAGGACCCGATTCTGACGAAGAAGAAGAGGACGAAGAGGGGCTCGAGGATGACGAGATTTTGCCCTTAGTTGATGATCTCGACGGTGCGTGGGACGTGGGTACACTTTGGCCTTTTGGTACACGCTTACGACGAAACGCAGATGAGGGTGCTGCTCACCTCATTGAGCTTTCTGAGCTCGCAAAAAAGGACCCTGAGTTCTATAAATATCTACAACAAAACGACAGAGAGCTACTCGAGTTCAACCCAGATGAGGATGACCTCGGGTCCGACGAAGGTAATGAAGAGGAGGACGTGGGCATGGGCGAAGCCCAGGAAACTAAACGTGCTCCTATACTAACCAAGAAGGAGCTCCAACGGTGGCAAAAGAGCTTATTGGAGGTATTTGACTATTTGCTCATTTAAGTTCGGAGACACTCAGTGTGCCGACAGCATCGTTCACTTCGGGCATGGAGAAAACTCGTAATTGCGTTCCGCTCCGCCGCACACATGAACGATGAAGACCGGGTGCTGGCGTACACGATCGACAATTCATCGAGTAAGCATGGTTCCTGTGTCACGGGATATGTGCTAACAGACATTGTCAGTTTACAACAAACTTGTCACGACAACGCTGAAGTATACCCCAATAGTACTACAGCACCATGTTCCCTACAAGGAAATGGCTGACGGGAAATTGTATGTCCTACTTCTGCCCCAGGGATTCCAACCTTCTTACCCGATTCCCAGCAAACAACCAACCCAGACGGCAAAGTTCAAGGCATTGCAGAAGCTGATTCTGGCATACTTCCATAACGCCGTCCACCTCGTTTCGCAGCTCACGGACAACGACTTACTCCACACTGCTTATCTGGAAATTACCAAGGTCATTCCGTACATCATCACCAGTCGTAAGACTGTGAAAGCCTTCTTGACGGTAGGAGTTTGAACCCCCTGGGGGCCGGAAATCGTCTAAGACCACCACAGTCGTGTTTAGAAACCTGGTCGACAGCGGAAGATCGTGTCAGAATTGCTGCGATCCTCGCTATCCGAAAGTTCGTCAGCTCGGGCGACGAATCCATCACCGATTCCGTTTTGAAGGTTTGACGCGACTCTCTTAACTGCATATTGTGTTCTCAGACCAGGTCCGCACGTTCCAGGGTGTATATCAAACACTTGTCAGCGCCTGCAAGTTGACGACTGCGTACTCACTACCTTTCATCAACCTCATGAAGAATTCTGCATCCGAGATTTATGTCGCCGACCACAGTATAGCTTACCAACACGCATTCAAATATACTCGCCAACTCGCGATATTGTTAAGACAAAGCATCAAAGTCCAAACCAAAGTAAGCTTCCATCGCCAACTTCCGGAACGAGCTGCTCAGAGCCCCACAGGATGCATATACGCAGGTTTACAACTGGCAATATGTGCATTGTGTTGACTTCTGGAGCATCGTGTTAGCCCGTGCTTGCGGCGCCGAGGCTAAGGCTGAGCGTGGTGGAGAAGCCAGCGAGCTGGCTCCTTTGGTTTACCCATTGGTCCAGGTCACCACCGGTGCTATCAAGCTCATCTCGAATTCTCGGTCATATCCCTATCACTTCCATTTGATCAAGTCCCTGATCCACCTCGTTCGACATACCCATACCTATATTCCTCTCGCTCCCTATCTCCTCCCCATCATCACCTCTACCCTGAGTACCGGGAAGCCAAAATCATCAACACTCCGACCGCTTGATATGGAAACAAACATTCGTGCACCTCAGCAACTCCTACGGACTCGTGTCTACGAGGAAGGTTTGATCGAGGAGGCTACCTATCTTCTTGGTGACTACCTCTCGACTAGGCCAATCATGGGCAGCATCGCTTTCCCAGAAGTCATAACCCCCATCGTTGTCGCTCTGCGTCGAGCTCTCAAAACAGGCAAGACATCCGGCGGAGCCGCCAAGTCAAAAGAAGTTGGGATGGTGAAGAGCCTAGTGGAGAGGGCGGAGGAGAGTGCGAAGGTGATTGAAAGGCAGAGACTGAGCGTGAGGTTCGCACCGGGAGATACGAAAGAGGTCGATGAGTGGGAAGAGAGGTTGAACGTTGAGGAGACACCGCTTGGGAAGTACATGAAGGTACAGAAGAAAGTAAGGGAGAAAAAGCAAAAACTCGTGGAGAAGGTGAGTGTGCGGGACTTGACTATCATTGTTATTGCATTCGTGCTAACCCTACCACTTGCTAGGCGAGAGACGGGGAAGATGAAATGTTGGAAGATTGATCGTCCCGTACATCTGGTATCATGTCTGACGTGTGACCCCTGGGGTTTCCAGTAGGTCCACTCATTCCCACAGTCACAACAGGCTATGGGCGCTGCCTTCGCTCGTTGACACCGTAACCGGTGCGGTTCACTCGTCCCTCAGACCAGTGCCCGAGACCGGATACGACAGATGCGGCTCCTTAAGCCTCGGATGGTTAGTCTCTTGGGCTAAGAATATGATTTGGTTCACGATCCGCCCGAATGATCCCCCGGCCAACAGGGACAGCTTCCCATGAGTATTACATCCAGGCACCTAAGATTGATGCCGGACAACGCTGGAAATATCGACCCCTGGAGTGCCGTGGTGGGAATCTCACAACATCTGCTTTACTACTTCGCTCCCAACCCCACCAACAGGACCACTAACCTCATCACTGCGCTTGAATTGCGGAGGTTCCCCATAGTCAGTGCGGAGTGGAAGCATGTCGTGATTTCCCCGATCACATACCATCGGGACGCCGTAGTGTGCGAACCCTGAACTTCGCGATGAGTTTTCTGTGCCTGCCAATGGGTGAGGCAAGCTGTCAGCTACAGAGCCGCCAGGGTTGGCATGCTGGGAAAACGTGCAGGATAGATCCGACAGGCCGCTTCCGTCAAAGCGCGGTCAATCTTTCCAATGATGGTTAATGTACACATATAAATCACGCGAACACACCCAGAATACGGTACGTAAACCCTTAACGATAGAACATGGCCTGATTAACGAACGATGGTGCGACCGCCCTACGGTAGTCGTTCAATCGAGCTATCAACTCGCTCTGTTCCTCCTCTGACATTGTAACGCTAATCGATCACAAGTTAGCTGATTCGGTTGGAGGTAGCGGTACGAGAGGCGCTCACAAGTGTTCAGCGAACTTAGGCATTTCGGAAGGGTCCTTGATGAGACCAAGGCCAAGGATAGCGTCTCGCCGGTCGGACACCCTGAAAGACTTTGACGTTAGATTGTGAGATATTCAGGGATGGTGGATTCTCCTTACAGATCCGATGGCCTAGTTTTCTTGTGGTTCTTCCGTCGTGGTGGCCAGACTGGAGCTTCTGGCTCCTCGTTGCCTTTAGCGCTCTTTCTCCTCGCCTCTCGATGGACCTACGTGATGAAATTAGGTGTAAGGTTGGGCCTTCGGAGTGGCCGATCCGGGGTACCAACCTTCTCCGCCTTTTGAATCCTTGCTCTTTGAACCGGGTTGTCCCGAAGAATACGGTCATTCACGTGACTGTATTTGATCCCGATGTTCTTCAAGGTCTCGGAAATTTCTGTCGGAGGGGTTGGCGTTGGACCGTCTTGATTCACAAAGTTTCAGCCCAGTCCCCAGAGCCATATGAGTCTCAAGCTTACCTTCATCCAACAAGAACGCTCCGAATCCGCTAAAGTCATCCTGAGGAAGCAAATCTTAGTTTGAGTCGACCGTGCTTGTTTAGTGAAGTTCCTAACCCCTTCTTGACCACTTGTCTTCCTCTCCGCGGCGTGGATCTCGTTTGCGTCTTTCTTCGAGGTGGTCCCGCCCATGTTCGCGAGCGCCCAGTCAAGGTCTGCAAGATGTGCTTCTTCGATCTGTCGGCCGGATTCTTGAGTGACAAGGGATGGAGATGAGATGAAACAACCTACGGCCATCTTAGTAGCCAGGGTATCCTTATGAAGCTTAAAAATGTTCTGGAGACCAAACAACTCTCCTTGACGCTCTTTGTCGTTCTGGACACCCTCGAAATATCTGCGTCGGCATCATGGTCAGCGATAGAGGCTGGAATTGAAGGGGAAGTTCCTGACCTAGTTTGGATGCTCGCATCGTATCCGATACGCATCTGTTGCTGCTTGTACACTTGCCGAGCGTACATCAATTCTTCAATAGAGCCCGCACCCAGTAGCCGAAACACCTCAACATCACGAGATTGGCCGATTCGGAAGGCTCGGTCGATTGCTTGTAGGTCATGAGCGGGGTCTGTTAACGTTAGCTTTGTTGCCTATGCTGAGGTACACAGGGGAGTAATGTGAGCACTCACTCCAGTTTGGATCTACCCAGACGATAAGTCACGGTCGGTGGGGCAGGGGGAATGGGGAAACTCACCGAAGATGACAACTTTGTTCGCCCCAACAAGGTTCAACCCGGTCCCCCCGGCGAGCGTTGAGATTAAGAAGATCCACGTGTCTGGATCCTTGTGGAATCTGTCGATCATGGGCATACCTAGGATGAGATGGCGAGTCAGGGAATGGGCTACAGACGTGCAAGTCCCGCTCACGTTCGGATTGCTCTGTTGAACCATCCAGTCGTTCGTGACCCCAGTCTAAGTGGAACGTAAGAACTCAAGCCGGTGTCCGGGGAATGCTACGCACTCTGAGATTCGACGTGGTATTCGAGGATTTGCAACAGCTTGACCGACTTTGTAAAAACTAGCACTTTGTTGGTCTTGTCCTTGTGCCATTCCTCGAGCAATGTATGCAGGACCTTTGATATCTGGCGTCAACGCGATAACCCGCCCGTTCACCAGAATAATTACCTTCCATTTCCCGCAGTGTTCTTCGAGGTGAATTGAGACCCCCCAAAGGGGGATGCGGTCACCAAATGCCAGCTGTGCCATCTCGCGATTCCGTTGCCTCTGTTGGTTGCATCAGCCGATGACTCAAAAGCGGGTCCCCCTACAAACCTGGTCCTTCGAGTCCTTCTCCGCTGTGGAATGGTCAGGAACGTGCTCCGGCGGGATGGGTCATGGGGTACGTGCCGGGCAAAATTAGTGCCAAGTGATTCGAGGTCTTGATGAACGTAGCCATATATCGAAAAATGTCTGCCAGGTCCAGCTTGTAATGGCACTTATGCCGACTGTGCAGACAAAGTTTCATGAGTCTCTCGGCCTGCGTAATTAGGATACCAGACGTACGGCTTCTTGGAACCACAATCGCATTCTTCGTTCCGACGCAGGATATTCTGGACGTTCGGGGTTTGGAGCAACCGTTCATACACGGCGGTCTGAGTCTCGGTGAGGGGACAGAAGACCACTCGGTCGAATTTGTGTGGGAGCTGTGAGAGGCGTGAATATTCGCCTCCGAGTCGGGGGAACTACTGTGAAGCACCTGGGTCTTGATAATATCCTTCGTCCTAATGGGGCAAAGTCAGCTGGAGGATGCATAGTTGGAATCCAAACGTACCGGCGCTTGAAATATCGAGGAAGCAGTTTGTCCTTGAGGATGATGGCGACTTTCTGCGTAATCGGATCACGTACATCTTCCGACCCCGCGAAAATGTCGGACCTACCTTGGCCTTGATTCTCTCCACATCTTTCGAGTTTTTGCTCTGGCCTGTCGCCAGTGGCTTCGAAACGTATTTGGTCCATTCTTTCAACGTCCCGAGCGCCTCCGGGTTCGCCCAATCCAGCATGGTCCAGAATTCGGTATAGTTGTTCTGGATGGCGGTGCCTAGGAGATTTACTCTCCATCAGCGTGCGACAACATGTACGGAAGAACTCGAGGGCCGCACCAGTCAGACCCAGGCGAACAGGACACTGAAACATGTTCAATGTCTTGCTCGTCCGTGATTTCGGGTTCTTTACTCGATGAACTTCGTCAACGATGACACACGACCAGTGTTGATCGCACAGATGTTCGATATCATCCCTCGCAAGTTCAAATGTAGTGACGACTAAGGGAAATGATCGTTGCGGTCCTCAGCCGAGAGCCATGTGTGCAACTTACTGATATCAAGTCGACCCATAGTAAAGTCTTTGAGCACATCTTTGCGCTTAGCGGGACCTTCGATGTACATTCCAACTTCGAAATATCCCCACTGCCGGCGGATCTTGGAGCATCAGTTCTTGATCGAGGCCTGTGCACAGATAAGTTTTGAACGCACGGTCTCCAACTCTCGTTGCCAATTCATTGCCACTGAACTGGGAGCAATTATCAGAGCAGTTGGCCACATATCATTCGCGGGCGGTAAGTTCCGAAACTTGCTCCACTCCTCGGAGTCCTGTAACTTTGTGACGTGGTCCCTCCTGCGAAACTCATCTTTCGATGTGCCTGTTTTCCTCATAATGGCCGATAAGAATGATATGATTTGAATTGTTTTGCCCTGGCATCAAGCGAAGAGAAGACTCAATGAGTACATTGAGGGTCATGCGGTTCATCTGAGCCGAGTTTCAAATGACACCCACCAATCCCATGTCGTCTCCAAGCATACCACCCATTGAATTCCTGAACTTGTCATACAAAAATTTGGCCCCATCTCGCTGATAATCTCGCAGAAACGTGTTGATCGCGGGAGGTACCTGAATATGTTTCCGTTGATCTAAGACCAGGGGGCCGAGACCTCGTTGGGAGGGCCCGAGTCGGAAAGCCGGGCGCGTCTCGAGTGGTTCACTTTGTGAGTAGGGGTAACTTCCAGATACAGGAGTAACCGGAACCGGTGTTTCATCGTCGGATTCAGTTTCTGATCCGTCAGAAACTCGGCTCATTCCGACAGGTTGACTATGGTGGGGTTGGGGCATCATTCCTGGTACAGTCACTGATCGGATGTCACGTCGTTGGAACGGGGGTGACGGGGGGCAGACAGGTAGGCAGACAGGCGTGGTAGCGTAGCGGAGGGGTCCCGACCAATCAGTGGAGGCGAACAAGGACGTTTAAGGGTACATACAGGGACCGTCATCATCAGATTCAGTGACTGAGTCGTCGCCGTCCGCAGATAGTTTCTGTCGCTTGCTTGGAGATTCCGAATGTCCGGAGTACTTCCGTTTAGCCACGGACTCTACGAATGCCTTGACATCAGCTTCCGTTTCTGATTCTGGGGGCGTAACGTTAATGTGTCATGCGTGAATTGGTGGCTGAAATTGGGTTTACCTGTGACCGAACCCCCATCGTCAGGTGGTGTTGGCTTGACCATGGGGTTGGTAGGAGTTTCGACATCGGAACTACTAGCTGTGGTATCAACCTTCCTGCCTCGTTTTGGCCCTTTTTGGGTATGTCTTGCGACCTGGAACCGCGATTCCTTTCCACGATCGACACTACTTTCTCGGTCAGACACGGCGTCCTCAAAGTAAGAGTCCAGTGGCTTATGTCGGCCACGTCTTTCCAAGACAAATGCCGGTGTTTCTGCATCAAGAGGGGCTGATAAGGCCGCAGGCATGTGGAGGCGTGAACGCGGCTTACTGTAATCACTGTCAAAGAAATTTTCCTCATCACTTCCATCAGAGGGAAAGCTGTGGTCGAGCAGGTTGAAATTTGCGGTACGATCGTCATCACCGTCCATCGGATTCTTGACATCAGACTTCCTGGGTTTCCCTCGTCTCCCACTGCGCAGACTCTTCATCTTCCCTTTCTTATCGTCCTTACGGTCATACCAAGACTCGTGACCAAAGTCTGAATCTTCATCCTCCGCTAACGGGGCAGGCACCCCATTCATGAACTTGCCTAGCGTGGTCAAACTGGTCGGCCACCGGATCAATGGTTCGGAACAATTACGACCTACGGCGCTCGTAAGCTGATGCCTTATCCTGCGGCGAAATGGCAGACGACATGACGAAGCCCAGTGTTGTTGAAGAGGGCGATCGCGTCTTCAGGGGCAAGTTGTGGTTGAGGTTTGACTCGGAGATCTTCTCCTGGAATGCAGAAATTACCCGACGCGCGCATCACGTGACGCGTTTCACAATTGGAATTGTGACTCTGGGCAGTGGGCCATCCGTTCCGAGGTTCTTCCTGTGCCACCGACCAAGACGATGCAACTTCCACCAGAATCGCCATCCTGCAGTCCAGGGACATCATCGGAGCCGGTTAATGGTCTGTTGCGAGCGGTATGGGCACGCAGACAGTCAGAGCTAATCACCGCCACCTCTAGCATCCCACCCACCCGTCATTATCGTGAACGAGAATACCGGTAAGAGCACGCAATCTATCGAAGGGGGATTCTCTGTGACTCTGCTGGACCCAAGATATTTCTCAACTGAGTCAGGCTCAACTGTACGATCTCAACCAGGTTTGTGGCGTCCTTCATATCTCTCGTCGCTGGTTACGTGTCGAAGCTCGCTTATCCCCATCTTTCATCGCGTGCAGAATCTGCTGGACGACGCGGTCCAAGACCGGCCACTCATCGGGCCGTTGACGTCGATGTCCGCACTCCGTGCGGAATACGAAGAAGGCTCCAGATCGTTCGTCGATCAAATTGACTACCTCATCTCGCAAGGATACGTGAGCATCCGACGAGCACGTGGGGACGGTGATTGTTTCTACCGATGTGAGCTAGAACCGGGCACGCCCATCAGGGCTTGGCCCTCATCGTTGCGTTATGTGTCTCTTTGATCACAGGACGTTTTTTCATCGTAGCTCTTGCGTTCGGGTTCATCGAACATCTTTTGAATTCGCCACAGACAAGTGTGGCGGTGGTGTTTGCGTCTTCCCTGCTGGAATCCACCATGCCAATGCTGGAGGAAGCGGGATTCCAAAAGCTGGTCTTTGAGGATTTCTACGAAGTGCTCCTGTCCCTGATCCGGCAAATTGTTATTCCCGAGCCTGGGGGAACAACGCTTACTTCAGAGACCTTGCTGGAAGCGTTTCAAAGCCCCGAAGGTGAAATTTATTCCATAACCCCGTGCGTCAAGTGGATCTAAAGATCAGAACTCCAGTTTCGAACTCTGTTGTTGTGTACCTGAGACTTGTGGCATCGGCCCAAATCCGGAATGATCCAGAGGAGTACGCCCCGTTCTTGTTCCATCCAGAAATCGGCGAACAAATGGGTACTCGCGAGTTCTGCGAACATTTTGTTGAGGCTGTCGGCAAAGAAGCAGGTTCGTAGCTTCTCGCTTACCCTTCCTCCTTCTGAGCCTCAGTTCGCCCGAGTAGACCACGTTCAGATGGCGGCCTTGACACGTGCTCTGAAAACGAACGTCAATGTCGCCTATCTTGATGGACGATCGCCGACTGGCAAGGTCGACTTCGTCGAGTTCCGTGACCCGGACTCGCAGCTCGAAAATAGTTCTCCAATTACGTTGTTATATCGGTGAGTTTCTCAGCATCTTTCTCTGATCTCGACTACGTTGGGTCGGAGCGCAGGTGCAGTCAAGCCGAACGGAAGTTTTTTGCTTATCACCATGATCGCAGACCCGGCCATTATGACATCCTCGACAAACGAACCGCCGAGGCCCTGTGAGACCCATCGCGATATGATAGGATACGCGATCTGTGGAGCCCCGTCGGCTGTGTATTTTTCCATCCATTCATTCTCCTAGTACCGCATCATTCCTTTAGATCTATTCTCTTTTCGCTTTCCCATTTTGCGCTTCCTCTGACGGGCGGAGACGACGGCGGAGATGTTGTTCGCATAGGTGGTACGCGAAAAGGTCCTTTGTACGAAATCGGAATCTTTTCGACCGGGCCACCTGGCAGTTACGTACCAAGAGAAACGATTGATCTGTGGCCTTGCGAGACCAGCCCGCGTGCAGTCACCGATCGCTTGAGGAAAATACACAAACCCGCGCGGGTTGCTGGCAAGGCTATGTTGATGTCCGATGCAGCTACGAGTGACGACCAATAGCGTCCGAGGAATATTTGAGTTGCAATTCAAATTCACAAATCCGTAACACTGCTCGTTCCGGCAAACTGCGGAGCAGATGAGGCTGAAAAGCTGAGACCGCGCTACCATCACTCTGGGTGGGGTGTATATTTTTTCTTGATCCGTGGTGAGTACGTTGTTCCATTATGTACACCCCAGCGTGACGCACGTCGAGCGACCAGCAAGATTTTCGTTTGTTGCTAAGGGTTCACGGCAATAACCCGACAGGACAGGATCTTGGCCAGTACTGGATTCTTTGGGTCTGTATTATGCTTACACTACCACACGTTGAAGAACCTTTTCCACCAAGGTCTGCCAATGCCTTGAGAACTTTTTGCAAATGCCTCCGTAAGCCTGTCATAGTGATGAGGCATGGAAGCTGGCTTCATCATGTGTTTACCGAGCTTGTACTGTGGATCAAATCGAGGCGAGGTGGCATGACCATAAGCACACGGGGTTTGTGGGACGACGACGTACCTTATGACGCAGATCATTCTGTAGTAGCGAACGCGTGGCAATCACGGCTTCATCCGTGAGGTTGGGATGGTGGGAGAGGGACTCGAGGAACGTCCTGAGTTGGAGATGAGGTCTGAAGGGATCCGCTGGCCATTGTGCGACGAGCTTCTGCAGTTGGTTTCCGACGGCTTTGGTGGTCATCGCGGAAGCTGCCGCTTGTGTGACGATCAGCGGAGTTTTAAATTATTGCAGAATGGAGGTCCAGTTCACGTGAGAAATTCCTTCGTTGCATCTCCCGCCACGGGCGAGATGAAGAGAAATCTCACGGGCGAGAACTAACGTTAAGCTACTGCCGTGAAGGAAATTTTACACACCAGTCTCCAGGGGGCATGTCGCAAACATGCGACTGCTCGTGGTCGAGTGACCGCGGTCTGACATCACCTTGGCTGGAACCTGTTCGGGGCGGTCGATGGTCCCCCTGGGCCTGTGTCATTGGGAGGCAATTGTATCGGCTCTATCCTTGGTATGTGTAAGCTCCTCTCTCCGTTGAGCTCAATGCTGGCCTGATTATCGCGATCTTGGAATCAGATCGGTCGCATTCGCACCCATGTGTTGCCCCTTGATTTCCGCCGTTCGCGGTCACTGGCCACCTGCACACAATATTCCCATCCGACTCGTTGCGTCTGCGTGGATAAACTCTGTCGTATCTCCAGGTCGGCGGTGGAGATGGTTCTCGGTCTGGAAAGACCGCAGAGGACACCAGGGACGGTTACGACAACAATCACGACGCTGGTTTTTGTTCCATTTGCTCTCCCAACGATCCCACGTTCAAATTGTCGTCTGATTTCGCTTGCAGGGTGTGGGATTCAGGATATGCGAGGAACAGCATTCAATCGGAGCGTTCCACAGGGTTTTAACTTGAATGCATCCGTAGAAGTTTCTTTTACGGAACAAATAATTGAATGCCAGTCCATATGATTCCGTAGCCAGACTACGGGTTCGGGGGGGTCTACGTGGACCTCATACCACGCGTCGGTCCTGTGCGGGGTCTCCGGCTCTTACAGCATCCACGTTCGCACTTTTTTTCTCTCGGTAGATCGGCTGGAATCATGGTCTGACTGCTTTGCTTTGCGGTCGGATTGACGGAAGAATGGAGATCAGGCAAAAAGTTATCCGTCGGAATTGTTTCCGCAGTCTAGCGCACATTCCAGTCTCCTTCCACACCGGGGAACCCTGGGGAGCAATATGCTGTGCTCGTGCTTATCCGAGCCACGTGGCAGCCGGCGTTAGGCGGCATCGGAGTGGGCACAGCTTGGTCAGGGTCGCTGGAGGTTGACCTGCTGTTCTCCCCGTTCCACGCTTCTACCATGTCGTGCTGCGGTACGCCGGCTGGAAACCAGGGCGCTGACGGGAAAAATATTCCCCATTCCCAATACCCTCCACAATCACCCATAAACCAGCAGCCTGGCCCCCAGCCTGGTCTGGGGTGGCCAGAGAAACCGTACCAACCCCCCAACATCCCGTCCCCTCCCCCGACTCATTACTCGCACGGGACCTCCCATTCACCGCCGCCGAGCAATTTCAATCACTCATACCAGCAGCCTGGGTACAACCCAAGCACTCTGAGCGGAACGACCTTCCAGTCGCCATCCATCGTCCGGCCCCCACCGAGTTTACCGCCTTCCCCGCCTCCGGTTGGAAGTTATGGTCCCGTCAGCGTCGTTTCACCACCTCCGCCAACGATAGGCTACATCATTCCGACAGATGAAGGAAAACTCTCCGTCTCGATAGATTTCGGTGCGTTGGTCCCGAACTTCTTGGGACACTCGATGCAGTCCCCTGACGATTTCGTTTTATAGGTACCACCTTCTCTGGCATAGTAAGAACTCTCCGCGCCCTCACCGCCCACTGCGTAACGGGTATTTATCATATGACACCCCCTCTTCTTTAGGCTTATGGGTCCTCCCGAATCGCCGCCGGACAGGTACAACAAATACTTCAGTGGCCTGGATCCTTCGAGACCTTCCGCAAAATTCCCACCTGTCTGTTGTATAGCGACGACGGACAGGTTCTTGCCTGGGGTTTGGAAGCAAAGAACGCGAGCCCAATGCCTGGCACGATTAAATGCGAATGGTCGGTATTAGTTGTTACATCCTGTCATTTTATCGCACAACGCGTGCCCTTACGGCACTCGCGTCGTGTCCTCACCATCGTTTCATATTTTGGCTCCGACGTGTGGCTAATCGCGTTTTCTCCTCACCCCCGCCGTTGTCAGGTTCAAATTATTCTTGGAGCCACACGCGCTTCGTGATGCCGGCGCCGTGGATCCCCGCCTGCCCTCGTTACCTGTACGTGTTCCCAACCCGAACAGTCGCCCATTATTCCTTGGAAGGATGCAGTGGCTGACAACCCCCCCCCAAAAAAAAAATACGGCTTCTAACGCTTTTGTGTGCAGCCTGGCAAGAAAGCCGTAGATTTAATCATCGACTTCCTTTCTTGTATTTGGGAGTACGCCAAACAGCAGATAACCCGCGAGATTGGTGCTGTTGCTGATCTCGGTGTGTATACACCCTCCTATGTTGTGAATAGGACTGAGACCCTTATCCCTATCTGACCCCTTTACTACGTTTGTTTTGTTAAGGCGCTGCGGATGTCTGGTTGACGGTCCCTGCCGCGTGGGACGCCATGGGCTGCCAAATGATGCGGGAAGCAGCAATCACCGCGGGGCTCGTCCAGTCTTCCAGAGCGGGCGACGAGAATTGGAGGGATCGTCTCAGGATCATTACGTACGTCCTATTCCTTGTTGCCCTCTGACGATTGACGTCCGTCATTCTGATTGTACGTATTGTCGCTCTGTCCGCGATTTTCCATACTCTAGCGAACCGGAGGCCGCCGCCGTTCACTGCGCACACCTCACCGAGTTGCACAAACTGCAACCGAACCAAAACTTCATGATCTGTGATGCTGGCGGTGGTACTGTTGTACGTGATCTATCCACGTCTTGATCGTCCTTCGCGCTCACTGTGACAAACGATCGTGTGTTTGTGGTTTCCATTCTTGACCCTTTGGTCTTTTCGGGTGCCTGAAACGTTTCTACAACCTTCCCCATCCATGAAATGGGTCGGTGTGTCTCGCATTGTCCGGATCATCGGTCTGTCGTACCGTAGGACTTAGCCATCTACAAGATCATCGGACAGATGTCAAACCTGGAGATTGCGGAAATGTGCGCGCGCTCAGGGGCAAATTGCGGATCATTATTCTTGGACCTAAGGTTTAGGGAGCTCGTTCGAACGTTGCTCGCCGACCACCCCGCGCATCTGGACGCCCCAAGTTTGGCCTACTTCATGCATAACTTTAGCGAAACCGACAAGTTGGCGTACATGGGCGAAGTCGATGATGGTGAGTTGCCTTGGGCGATGCACCTGCATAACAGGCTTTGCTGGGTTTTTTCGTTGTTAGCATGGAGCACTGACTTTCCCACCCGTTGTATGACTCTATCCGTGTTTGGTTTCTGGTGAACAGAAAAGATGTTCCACTTTACCTGTTTCAACGTAGAGGACCCGGATGACCCTTATGTGGGACTTTCCAATGGTGAACTGGCCATTCCCGGAAACCTGCTACGCCGGGAGGTTTTTGAACCAGTCGTCAATCAGGTCTGTTTCTATTTTGGTCCTTTTGTCTTGTGTGAGACCACTTACAAACCCTGAATCCGATGGCACTATTTAACCATCCAGGCCATAGAGTTGATCGAAGAACAGGCGAAGAAAGTTGATCAAAGGCTTGACGCTCTGCTGCTTGTGGGTGGCTTTTCGGGCAGCGAGTACCTCTTCGGACGCGTGAAGGTTCGTGAGAATTAGCGGACAGCTGCGTGGGTGCAAAGCTAACTGATTATGCTTCTCACCGGCTTTGACCGGCGCCCACTTCCGCCATCTTAGGAAAGGTTCGGAGCCAGTATTCGAGTTATCGGTAGACCCTCCGACTGTGACACTGCCACCGTCCGTGGTGCTGCGCAATACGGGTTAGCGCGAAGACCTCTGGTTTCGAGCGTGATCGCACCGCAGTCTTACATGATGAAGGTGAGATTTCTGAAGCTCCCGGAATAAATTTCCGCGCCTCTCCTTCGACTTTCGGCCGTTGCCGTTCACCGGCTTTTCTATTTTGTACTGGGATGGGGCGGCGATGCGGCGTCGAAGGAGGACTGGCAGCTGATTGATCCTCCTTTCCCCTGGTGCTAGGTGAAACTGCCCGCCGACTCGGATGATTGGATGAAGCGTCCCGCGTACATCAAGGAAAACGACGCAGGCATTCCGGTGTGCGAGAACCGGTAAGTGTGGGACCTCCCAGCGTTGTTTTCTCGAACGCTTTTTTGCCCGGGTTTCCGATTTTGGTACTGGGGGTTACTGTGGTTCCATTGCGCTGCTTTCATTCCGGAGCTCGGATTTGATCATTGATCACTTTGTTGGGGGCTCCATCAGGTTGCAGTATTTGGTGGCTAAGGGTGCAGTGCTCCGTAAAGGGTGCGTTTAGCCGTCATCTGCGTTCGCGACCGGTAGAGACAGCAGGCTGATAATCTGGGATCGGTTTCGCGTTGCCAGGCAGAGACTAAAGAGGAAGTTCTGGTGAGCGGGTTTGCGAAATTTATGCTACATTTGGACGGTTGTTGATGACAATCATCCCTTGATCTCCCTTACAGCAAGTTCTCACAAACTGGGCAAGGTAAACGACGGGCGGCGAATCAAATAGAGTCCCCTTCCCGTTGGCGTCTCCTATCTTTGAGGACGCACTAGAGATGGGCTCTTTGGCTGACGTGCGAATTTCGTATTCCAGATCGTATCTTCGATGCCATTATCTACACATCAAGGTCCGACCACATCATGCGATATAGCGATGAGGTACGTGCGCGTCGATGGCCCCTTTTTATTTTTACACTCCTCGTGGTGGGCTCGGGCGGCTGACGCAACCCGGCACGGGGTTTGACAGGGAGAGATAATGGAACTGTGCAAATGGACCGTAGACCTCGGATCGTTGCCCAGTTTCCAAGAAAACTCGAGCATGCCACACCCGAACGGATTTTACACAGGTGAATGGCTCGTTGTTGGTTTCCAGTGTACACGGATAGTTGACAACTGACTCGGCAACAGAGTTCGAACTCGGATTGGAGTTGGACAGCGCTGAGGTTCGGGGTATACTTATTTATGAAGGACAGGATTGGGGACGGGTTGTCTTCGATTTTAGAACGTGAACCAGGGGATATTACGGGATATCGGAGTCTTTTCAGTGACTTTTTACGCTTACATCTTGCACCTATCATATATCCGTTTGTTGTGTTTGCAAGGGCGGAGTGTCAGGACGGAAAATGCCGATGGTTACCGGCGAAGAGGACCAATGGACCCTGGAGGATTCCGGATGGACCTGTTTCACATTTGCGCATTCTCCCAAGGCGCCAGGTCGACGGGTAAGACGCGGGCGATATTTTTTCGGGAATTAATGATTATATGTTTGCCGGCACAGGAAGATCTCCGTCCAAGAGAGCGGATCCGTAAACCGAGTATGCCACTGAACCCAGCTTCCGACCGTATGTCTCGTTGCTGCTCTTTCCCTCGGAGCCATCCGTTCGCCCACTCGCCTGCTTGTCATCAGATTGGTATAAGTACCTCCCTCTCCTCCGCCTCCAGAAAATGCATCCCCCCTCACTCAGATGTCTGACCTCTCGTCGCTCTCAACCCGGTCTCTCTACGTCGCTTTAGAGCAAGTCACCGTCCCGGCTTCCTCTCCTCACGCTACCTTCACCAACTGGGCCAAGACCTACGTCTGCGACCCTCTCGCCGTCTTCGAGCCACGGAATGTGCACCAGTGCGCGTTAATATTTGAGCTTGCCAGAAGAGAAGGCAAGACCGTCCGTGCCGTGGGCGTCGGTCACAGTCCCAGTGACCTGGCATGCACCGACGAGTACATGTTGCGAACCACGAAGCTAGACAAGATCATCGAAGTGAGTCCACATCTCGATTGACCCCTTCCCCCGCTCCTTCGTCCTTTCCGGCCCTTTGTGACCCACCATGCATCACCGCTGGAGTGATGGATGACGGATCAAGGTCCACACGAATCACGTTCTCGGCCGCTAACCGCCCATCTTCTCCCCCCCCTTTATACCTTTCCGGTCTTTTTCTCCCCAAACAGATCAATAGGGACAAACGTTTTGTCGTAACCGAAGCCGGCATCACGCTCAACAAACTTCACGTCGCGCTGGGTGCTCTGGGCCTCGCCATGTCCAACCTCGGTTCGATCTCTGATCAAACCCTCGCCGGAGTAATAACCACTGCGACGCACGGATCAGGCGTCAACTACGGAGTAATTTCCGCCCATGTCCTAGCCCTCGGTCTGCTCTTGGCAGACGGGACGCTAGTTCGATGTTCCAAAACTGAGAATCCTGATCTCTTCATGGCCTCCCTCTGTGGCCTCGGCAGCACCGGTCTCCTTATTTTCGTAACCTTGGAAGTCGAGCCCGCGTTTCGCCTCAAGGAAGTCTCCGAGACGGTTGGTTTGGATGAAACGATCGAAAATTTGGACGAGCTCGCCGGCTCTGGCGAACACGTCCGCATGTGGTGGTTCCCTCAAACAGACAGGGTTCGAGTCAGCGTCGCGGATCGCACAAGAGAGGTGCGCTGGACCCGCTTTTCATCATCCAGTCAGCTCATCCTTAACGAATGGCGGAACTTTCCGCGTCGTCTCCCCCTATATAGCCGAAGCAGCAGATTGGAAACTGGTTTTGGGATTATTTTATTGGCCACCATGTCCTCCAATTTCTCCTCTTTGTCTCGCTCCGGCTGCCCGATCTCGTCTTTTTGATCGGTCGGCTCAAGGTGTGGCTCATCGGGGGCAAGTCCGTTCGAATCGACGATAGCCACAAGGTATTCAATATGGACTGTAATGTATGACGCAATCCCCCCCTCTCTCTCTCTCTCAATCGGTTCCAACTGAATCGCGCTCGCCAGTTCCCACAGTACACCTCCGAATGGTCCATCCCGTACAATAACTCCCAGGCGTGTTTACGAGAGTTACGGCACCTGTTCGAACGGGAATATGCAGATCGGTTGGGAGCTCGGGCCCATTTCCCTGTCGAAATCCGCTTCTCCGCTTCGGACGAGATCTGGCTGAGTCCCAGCTACGGGCAGAAGACCACCTGGATTGGTGTAGTTCAATACAAGTAAGTCACTCTCATCTTTTTCCTTTTTTTTTTTTTTTTCGCTGGGTACTGATCCGCTCGTGCCTCCCCCCGTTCAGGCCGTATGGGCTTAACTCGCCGTATCGCAAACTGTTCGGTCTCTTTGAGGAGATCATGCTCAAACACGGCGGACGACCTCACTGGGCCAAGGCCCACCCGCTAAAGCCCGAGGATCTGAAACGGATGTACCCCCGGTTCGAAGATTTCGTCCGGGTGCTCCAGCAGGTCGATCCAAACGGAATCTTACGGAATTCATACATCCAGAGACACATCTTTGGCAAGCAGGGTCCTCAATTCGATTCCAGGGTATTCAAACCCCGCAAACCCCGCCACCGATCGTGATGCCTTTCGTTCCACAAGTTCTCCCCCCCCCACACACACTGATGCAGCTACCCCACATTTTTTCATTTTCAATGACAGTTGTTCGCCGTCCGTTACTCACATTTACGTACACTGCCAACGAACACACCATCGCAGAATCATATTGTACATCCATCTCTCCTCGCTTAGGCGGCCGGTCTCTGTATATCTCTCCTCTTGTAAACTTGCGCTCCTGGTGATTCTGTTCCGCCTCTGCGCGTGTTCCTCTTGTTGCTTAGCGTATTCGTATCTCTCGTCCATACTTTGTTCTGCTTCGTCCGTCTCGGGTAGTTTATACCTTCTTTTAGTTACACCCCTAGCCATACGCCGTCCCCAAATCCCCTAATACATACAATTCTGCCTGCCATTCAGCCACCCTCCCACTCAACTTGCATCGATCTTCGCCCATTGGACCCGACTGTGGTGATGATAATGACACCGTTTCACGATTGCAACTCAGCGTGATGGGTGTGCACATCCGTGCTACTAGTCTGCGACGGGGAGCTCGGGTCAAGGAATGTGTCGAAGCTGTGTTTGGTGGGTGATGACTGTCATGTTATCCAATGGGTCGGGCGGAACATTATTCGACTGCGCGGGCGGACGGGACCGCGGCCGAGGTGATAAACCCCCCGTGCTGGCCAATCCACGGCTTGGGTCGTAACGTTTGGTAGATAACGATTACTCCAAGTCGCAACCTATAACCATCGTTCCCCGATTCCTTTCTCCCTTTCATCAGGAAGTCGTTTGTGTTCAATGCGATTGCGGCTCGTCCAAACCACCGATATGGAATGTCATATTCGACTCATCGATTCATCCCCGGCGGCGAGGACAGGCTTCCCAGGGCGCCTTTCGGGTCCCTCCCACCCCCTCAAGGCGGCCGATCGAAATCTCTATCTATGACAAATTCTCGTGTTAGCTTCGTTGTTCTGTGGCAGTGGTAAGGTTTGAACAGTGTTTGTACACGTGTCACCTGTCGTGATCCCCCAAACTGTTGCGGTGGCTGCCGTGTGAGTTGTTCCTCGATCCGCGCATCACGAGTTACATACGGCTGTCGAGTAGACGAGAGCTCCTGAACTCACGGAAATGGGGCCAGAGGCGATAAGGAGATATGTCCCCAAGGGGTATTTTTCTCCCGTGACATTCGAATACCTTCACCCATTGATTTCTGGAAGCCCAAAACATTCGGCGTTGACCTAGATCGTCCAACCTTTTGTTTTTGTTCGCTCAGACGAGGCTCGACAGCACCCTTGCCGTAAGCGACGAATGCCCCGAGAAAGGCAGCCTCGGAGCCACCCCAAGCCAGGTACCCTACAAACCTCGAGGGCCAAGGCGGTCGGAGATAATGAGACCTCCGTAGCTGCTGTGGAAATGGTACCGCCCTTGAATAGGGCCCGAGTTGACTCATGACAAGAGGTGGAATCGCTTGGCCGAGGAGAGGATGCGATGTGGACGCTTGAACTATCCTCTTCTAGACTCGAATCCAGATTCTCTCCTTTGGTGAGGACTAATCGGTCCGAAACCGTCTGAGACACTCGAACATCGCCCGGGTCGAGATGAATTTCATTGTGGCCTACTCTCGGGCCCACATCCGTACAAAACCGAACCCACCAAGAGGTCGCAACTGATACGTAATATGAGTGTCAAAGGTCCGGAAGAGTCTGCAGGGAGATCACAGTCCCAACTGCTGTTTGATAGACTCCCTCACGAGCCGCTCGTATTCCTAATATCCAAACATCATGATCGTAAGAAATAAACACCCCGGTGGACGTTACCACAGAAAAGGAACGCGGATTGAGTGGGAAGAAGGGGCGATGATAGAGTGGAATGATGTGGGGATGGAAGGACGGCGAATCAGGAGTAAGAGGCACAGAAAACCGGCCAGGAATGAAACACAGGAATGACAGGGATGACGCTCACCAGTTTGTTATCTCGGTACAATTTACAGCAGTCGATGTTAGCGCCGCTTTCTAGATTCGGTTCTGAATGCGTGTGCCATGAAACAGGATGTGTGAGGATGGGGTAAAGTGTGTCAAAGATGAGCAAGAGAAGACGTGATGTGGGACGAGTAAAAACAAGCGATGAATAATCCAGGGAAGGAACGATGGGTTGGCCGGATCGAAGTATTAGGTGGGGCATCAAACCTCGTTGTCCGAACCGCGCTGCGGTAAGGTCGGTAATATCGGTGAAACGAGAGAGGTGGCGAAATGGAGATGAAGGCGGTGGGAAGAATGACGAGAATATTTGTAGATGGAGGTCATTGAGTTGAACGAGGGTGCTCTCTCACCTGCTAACATTGATATCACGCTAAGGATGACCTTTTCCACGCTCTGAACGGGACTCCAACGTTCCGAAGCTTGTTCGTACATTGTAGGATCATCGCCTGGTGTATGCAATATAGAAATGCACACGTTCCCATCAGGATAGACTGAGTCGCGGTGTGAGTGCCCACAGGTTTATCATTCGTTAGCGTCAGATCGAACAAACAACCGACGGGTTGCGACGACATGCTCACTGTTGGGGTGGAACAAAGGGGGATCAAATCTCATTTTGAATGGCGATAAAGGGTAGTCGGAAGGCTTCCGTTCGAGGTCAACCGGGGTTCATTTTGAGATTTCGCGTCCGGAGGAAAGAGAATAGCCGGAGCGCGATGACATGGCGGAGCGCGAGGGCAAAGGGCGGCTGGCGTTAGCACAAATCTGTCAAAACTTGGACGCGCTGAGCTGCGAAACGTACGAAAGTAAGTTTGGCCGCAAATACTCCGCCCTCCTGCACAGCCGTCCAGGGGCCAACGAAGATGGAGTGTGAGCACTGGAAGCTGGAAGGCGCTGGCTTATTCGATCCCCCACGCACAGGGGGTCTGACTTACAAAAGGTGTTTCCTTCGGGCCAAAAATCAATGCCTCCCAAGTAAAGAAGTCGGATTCTGATATTGGACCTGCAGGTCATGGGTTTAGGATGATATCGGTTGATGCGCGTTCGAATAAAGATGGGCGTTGGTTGTGGTGGAAAACACAAACCAGCTGTAAACATCCCATCTGGGGATCCTGTAGCGTGTTAAGGTCCACGTCAACGAACCCATCCAATGGTGATAAACCAATCATGCATCATACCGCCAGCAGTCAGTTGTTTGTATTCGGTCATGAGGCGCCTCAGCGCAGTAGAGTTCCCGGTCTTTGAGTTCATTGGTCGCTTTCCAGTTTTGCAAAGACCTCGACGAACAGGAAGAACAACGGAAAGTGGTGGTCACTGTCAACTTTAGGCGCGCGGTCCCACGAGCTCGGGTCCCCGATCGTGATATAGTAGACAGATGCGGAGGTCTACGACTAAGTCTACAGGTACTGGTACATGGTGTCAATGAAATGGTCTACAATGACCACTGAACTCTCCTTCACAGCGTCAGGCTGCGGTAACTCCAATATGGCCGTGGTTCGGGGGCTTGTCATGCACCAACGGTCTCCCAACCCCGTTCCAACGCGAATTCTCCGGATGACGAATGGACTTGTTCAGTATCATACCGTACGGGGTTACGACGCATCTGCAAGGATTAATCGTGGTACGACATTCATGGCCATCATCTGTAGCCGCAAAAGGTTACCCAACATCAGCGCTTCCTTGTGCGGACGTGAATTGAACGAAGTTTAGTCACCTCTTGGAACAGTAGCTTGGCAGCGTACGGTATCGTGAGTTGTGCCATCTTCTTGGAGCTTTTGCAATAGGTGCACCATCCGTTGTATCCCATCAGGCCGCAGTCTTCGCAGGCGTTCACCTCGAATTTATCGGAAGAAATCATGAGCCGCTCTAAGAGCAATTGAGTGGCGCCGTATCCAATGAGACAATCCCTTTCCATCTCCCCGAGACGCAAGCCACCCTCCCGGGATCGACCTTCCGTAGGTTGTCGTGTCAGGGTCGCACGCGGCCCCCTGGCAAATAATGAAACCTGGTCAACGCCACTTCCGAATACAACAAACGGCGATCAGCGCGTTCGGATGTCACTAACCTTGCTCGGGCGTGCATCTTATCCATTACCATGTGTTCTTTCGTTGTGAAACGTTGGTGAGCCGTCAAAAATTCATTCCCGCATCGAACGGAGCGACCGTTACTTACTCAGTTTCTGAAACAGGCACAAAATGGCGACGTGAGGCTCCAATAGAAATATTCTCGGGTTGGGTTTACCTGATAATAGATGGGCCCGAAGAATGTATACGCTTCATGAGGTTCCCCAGTGATCCCGCTTGTCAACATGTCCTTGCCGGCATAGTTAAACCCGTTTTCGACCAAGATCCTGGCCATATCCTCCACCTATTGAAACCGGGGAGAAGCGTATCAAGATGCATCAGTCTACAAATCTGCAAGAACCGCGCGGAGATAGGAAGTCCAGCAAAGCGCACACCTTGGACCCTCCAAATGCCGTACCATATTGCAACTTCCCAGCGAGCACTCCGGCCTGGAATAGCAGCGCGGTTGTCCGAAATCAGTACTTTCAGCGTCTAAGTTATCACAGGCACAATGGACCCTGTGACTCATGAAACCGAGGGAACGCTTGCCTTTCCTGCGAGAAGTTCAATCATCTTGCCGACAGTCATGCGCGACGGGAATCCATGAGGGTTCATAATCGTGTCTGCCAATCAGGAACCGGGGGGTAAGCGTGTGAGTAAGCTTCGGATACGCATACGCCCGCAAGCGACGGTCCAAGAAAAGCTTAGATCATCCTCACTCTCACGAGGCACTCGGAAAATTCGGCGCATGAATAAGGAGACGTGTCGATCCAAACCCAGGAACCGGAGGGGGAGGATGCAAGGAATGAGTTGTAACTACTCACCTGGACAAATTCCTTGGTCGTTGAATGGCATGTCTTCTTGGTTTACAATCAACCCACAAACCCCCTTCTGTCCGTGCCTGCTGGAGAATTTATCTCCCAACTCGGGCCTTCGTGTTTGCCTTATCAGCACCTTTATCAAGGTCTGGTCGTTATCTGTATCCGTGATCATGACTTTATCAATGTTTCCAGCGATGGGTGACTTGTACGTCATCGGCGAGTTTTTGTACGACACTGCGGAGGCTTGTCCTGTGAAGGAGTTGTCGTTGGCGTTCGCAGGTATCTGTTTGTTGATGTACACATCGCCGGGGTCGACTCGTTCCCCCACGCCGGCAAGGCCATCAGGCTGGATGACGTCGTACTTTTTGTGAACCTGTCCGTTTTCCACGGGGGCGTCTGCAAGGCGATCGAACCTGTGTATGTGGGGGTGATGTGTCACCAGATGTGGGGAGTTGAGCGTGTGAGAACAGCGACGGAAAACGTAAACGGGAATGAAGAGGGAATGAAACGCCGCAACTTTTAGGCTTCCGCCGATTGCGATCGCGGAGAATGCAAAGATTAAAGGGAGACCAGTATGGAAATCGGGAGAAGGTTTTGGGTAAAGAGGTTGGGGATGGGGATGGGCAAACGGGTCCAGGACACTGGTGCAAAGGGGAGAGCAAGAAGAGGGGTCGACTACGCACGTGCCGTTTGGATATCTCCTTATCAGCGTTGTATACTTTCTGAGCACCTGGCATCTACCGTACCCACGATCCAAACTGGACTAAACGGCCCAAGAGGGCAGCCCAGACCCAGATCATAAAGTTAGATCTCGGAACGCAGCACCGTTACACAGCAAGGGTCGGAGTGGAGAGGGTAACATAATGAGAATTACGCACCCTATTCAAAATCAACGCGTCTTCAATGTCGTAACCAGAAAAACTCATGACTGCGACGGTGGCGTTCTGGCCGGCGGGGAGCTTGTCGTACCCGACGAGCTCGATAGTCTTGGTTTTTACCATTGGTTGCTGAGGGTATACCATCAAATATAGGAGCGTGTCGATTCGGTTCAACTGATTATACGCAATCGCTCCGATGGCTTGTTTACCCATAGCGCATTGGTATGTGTTCCTAGGCGACTGATTGTGGTGTGGATAAGGAATAAGACCCGCCACCGCCCCGAGAATGGTGAAGGGTTCAATCTCGAGGTGAGTTGTGGTGGGTTCGATCGTCGATTCGTAGAGGGCGATGTAGGAGTCATTCTCTTCATTGACGTCAAGGTATTCGACCAAGCCTTCGTACAGGAACCAGTCGAAGGTCGCTTCGCCCCGCTTCAGCATCTACGGGTTCAAATTTTAGCTGTGTCGTCAAACGAATTGTGATATAGTCGGCCTCCACCTCGATGTGTTCTGCTCTGACCCTAGGTTTGCCGTTCTCGACGATGATCATTGGTCGACAGATCCTCCCGCCATCGCTTGCAACATGAATTGTCTTCTGGTGATGGTTGATGAACACCCCAACGAATTCATTGACCTTCCCTGCTCGCCTAAGTTTTCTGAAATTATAGACAAAACGAGTTGCATAGCGGGTGATGCCGATGATGGAGCCGTTGACGTGAACAACGAAGGTCCCAGGGGAATAGATCTCTGTTCCCGTTGCAAGTGAAATGTCTGGCGGCCGAGTAGTCAATCAGAGAAGGATGAAGAAGCATAAGTTCACCCACCTTCAACCCCCAACAATTGCGCCAGCCTGATGATGGGCTCCTCATCCACGTCTGTCGTGATGTGGGTCATTAACGCCAGGTTTTTCACCAGACCACAGGCTTCTCCTTCCGGCGTATCGCTCGGACACAGCATTCCCCACTGACTCGGCTGCAACGCACGTGGTCCACTGACCTTCCTGGTCTTCTCGAATTGGGAGCTGATGCGTGTCATCATTCCAAGGGCGGAAATGAACGAAAGACGGGAAAGCACATGGGTCACGCCGGCCCTATCCATTTTGAAACGCTTAAGGGACCAGTTTCCGGTGGAGATGGCCCGCACAAAACCGGACGTAATGAGATCTCCGGTAAATTGCATGGTATTGAAGGCGTCGAACTCTGTCGTACGGGAGGGCTTTTTCAGAACCTTATCGATCCCAGACTTCAGTGTCACGTTGAAGGTCTTAAACAGGTCTTCAAACAGCAGCGCGAGTAACTGTCCTGCTCTGCAACAAGAAAAACGTTCAGCACAGTGAGTAGATCCTAGTTTCTGTACGCACAATTCGAGGCGCTTGTTACCGACGTAGTCGCGGTCGTCGACCATCTTCTCGTCGTTCATTGCCATCAGGACTCTCCTCGTCATCGTCCCCACAAAGATTGCCTTGGGGCGTAAGTCGGTGCCCTTGACAGCAACATGCGCGAGGACTATGGTTGCTAAGGCCTCCAAAGCCTCTTCCCAGGCAGGTCTCCGAGGGCCCATAACCTTGCGGTTCACCTTGACCTTTGCACCGATAAACTCGAGAGCCTGATGGCGAGTGAAGATACCGAGCTTAGCTGCTTCTTCGAGACATTGGGAAAATGTGGAGCGGTAAGCTTCGGTGGTTCCAGCGGTCAGGAGGAGAATCTCCTTGTCGGATTGGATACCAAGGGCCTTTAGGGCGATGGAGATGGGAACGTCCTCTGCTATGGAATTGTGACGGAGGTAGATTTTGCCTTTCTTTGTCACGACATAAGTTTTGGACTTGAGGCCGCCGTGAGTCGAACTACACACGCGTGATGAGGAACCTCAAGGTATAAAACTTTATTCGGAGTCGAGACGCACGAAGTACACGAAGCTTGCACGATCTGTTTAACCGGGTCTATCTCCACAATTATTCGGTTCTTGCTGAGTTGCTCCTGCACCAGAATGACCTTTTCTGTACCTTTGACGATGAAGTAACCCCCGGGATCCAACGGGCACTCGGTCATCCTCGCCAGCATTGCCTCTGAGCGTCCAGCAAGAACGCACTTGTTGCTCCTTAGCATGATGGGCAATCGCCCGATGCACACGTTGGGACGTTTAACAATCTTCTTGCCGCGAGTGTACTGGATTGTCACGTAAATCGGTGCACTATACGTTGTGTCCCGGAGACGACATTCGTGAGGGGTCACGCTTCTGTCAATCGCGTCCGGGTCCGTGCGGTCAGGGAAGCCGACACTGATATCGGTGTATTTGAGCCAGAAACGGGGATCAACGTCTGAGGTGACTTTGTTATTGGCCTTGAGGATGTTTTTGATATCGACATCGACGAAGTAGTTGAAAGAGTCGATATGTTGTTTCACGAGCCCTTTCACCTTGAGAAAGGCGGGTAACAACAGCCATTTATCCTGCCGGGGTTCAATTAATGACAACGAGGTAAATCATTCACGCTCACCTCGATATTTTTGATTGAGTCTGTGAGGCCAAGTCCGCGCCAACGGGTGTCATTCATCCGCGTCCACTCCTCGTCGCCGTCGCCCACCGTGCCAGCCATTGCCGTGGAAGTGAAAGGCTAGGGGCAGCCAAGCGAAGAAAGGATGTTTGTCAATCCTTGAAAGGGGAAAGAGTGGCCACGTGGTTTTATCGGTGCAAAGGTCTAATTTCCTCGAACACGATCCCCTCCCCCCTCTTGACCACAAACCACGATCTGCTTTCCTCCCTTCCTCTCGCGAGCAAATGTCCAAGCCATCTACACCGCAGCCATCCAACACCCTCCTGCTTCGCAGGCAGCTCACCGAGCTCACCAAGCGACCCGTCGAAGGGTTTTCAGCAGGTACTGATCACCCACCACTCTCCAGTTGATCTTGAGGGGATAGCGTTAACAGATGTATGCTTGTGATCAAAAGGACTTGTTGATGATAACAACCTATATGAATGGGAAGTTATTATTATCGGGTGCGTCCGCTGCCTGCGATATCTACCCGTGGGTGATGATTGTCTTACGGTCCAACGGATTTCCAGACCTGCCGATACGCTCTAGTGAGGATTCCTATATCCCTGAGGTACAATTAGAGCTGATCTTTCCTCGCACCACAGCGAAGGAGGGATCTTCAAGGCCAGGTTGACATTTCCAGACGATTTTCCTTTGAACCCTCCAAAGATGCGCTTCATCACCCCAATGTGGCATCCAAACAGTCGCGTGTTCTCGACCATCGATTTGGCTCTCTGGCTGACACACCATTCTTCGACAGTTTACTCAGATGGCGCGGTCTGCATTTCGATCCTCGTAGGTTGTAGTTTGATCAATTTCACCCTGTCGTTCACCCCCTCTCCCAGCATCCACCAGGCGATGATCAGTATGGATATGAGGATTCTGGAGAAAGGTGGCTCCCCGTGCACACTGTCGAGTCAATCGTAAGTCGTCTCGGGTATCTCATAGTTCACCGCCTCGAACTGACGTTTGGCTCAGTTGTTGAGCGTCATATCTCTTCTGTCCTCCGACCGCCCTGATACTGGTAGCCCCGCAAACGTTGATGCTGCTGTCGAGGTCCGAACCAATCCAGAAGGCGTGTGAAGCCTCTAGCCCGCTCCCGTCGCCCGCACTAATACCGCTCGCCCGTAGGATACAAGAAGAAGGTCCGACGCCTGGTCCGACGCAGCGCTGAGGAGGCGTACGATTAACACTGCTGCATGGTATATAGGCTGATGGCGATATCGCTGTACATGATGGCCACCGGTGGCGTTTCGTCCTATGACTGCTCACGACAAGGTTCTTTTGCATTCACCCTAATTCCATCCTCCTATCCATAGTACATTCCACATATTCCATTCCTGTTGCGATGTGTGAGATCGAAATGAAACGGTGTTTGTCGAACGATAATCTGTGCTCGGCTGTGGGCCACTGGACGTGAACTGATCACTCGGGGACGGTGATGGCCTCAGCCTCAGCCTCTTCGCTTCGCCATCATCTCGTTCGCCGTTCTGCCTCGCACATGCGTCGCTGATTCGTGACAGAACTCCGACGAAACGACCTGCTCTTTGCACCCTCAAGCCATGTCCAGGACCAGTTACTATGACGGCGAATCACACGAGAAACGGATCTCGAAACATCGAGTCTCAGAAGACGAAATGTTCGAGTGCGTCTCATCATCCTCTTTTCGTTTATGTCTGCTTAACCTGCGTTCCAAGCTATGTGCTCCGAGTAGCGTGAGTCCACCTGATGATCTTGTCTTCGAACCCAGAAAGAGGCTGATATCTCCGAACACCCCCCCCTCCGACTGCGCGCCCATTTCTGCTCCGTGTACCACAGATATCTCGGCTATCTCATCCAACCGAAAACCCTCGCCGCTCGCTATGACCCTCATGCCGAAACCCGTGAACGCGAGCGCGAACGTGAACAGCCCAGGATCTCGTCCCTATCCAGCTCGATATACTCGATTGGAGATCTCTTCAAGGATTTGAGAGAGGGTCCAAAAAGCGCAAAGTTCCCGAAGGATCTTGTCAAGGTGTTGGAATACAAACTTCAGCTCATAGCTATGGGGAAGGATCCTGGGTGCGTCGTGACTTCCAGCTTGCCATCCCGACGGAAAACTGATGTGATATATAATTATATGCAGCTATTCGGACCATCTCGTTCGAAGGACAATGGCCGTATTTTACGGGCAGGTAAAAGATGATAACTTCCGCCGGCAAATGAAGGAGAACCGCAAGATAGAAGAGCTCATCTTAATGTTCGCCACCAACGCTACCAACGTCCTCAAGAAAGACCCTTCTCTCGCAGGGGACAAGTGGAAGAGTGAACTAAACAATCAAATCGCCCTCTTCGTCAAGCTCCTTCGTGACTGCTTGCGTGGACTGAGTCATGTATCCCCCGAACTGACACAACGACTCGATGTCTACACCACCAAGCTTGTACCGCAACAACAGCCCGGGACATCATATAGTGATTCGGGATATGATTCCAGCTCGACAAACAGAGATCGTGATCCGGTCGTTTCTCCGAACAGGATAAGCAGGAATATCGCCGATATGCCTCTGGTATTGACTGTGGCAAAGCTATTCAAAATCCCTGAGCATGCCCTGCAAGGGGAGGTTGATCAGATAAGTAAATTCTGTACCGAAAAGGTGGATTTGTTTTTCTTTTCTTGTCCGCGGATTGCACTAACGAATGATTCATCCTTCAGGCCGCGTTAACAGACTTGAAGGTGGGTCCCGATAGATATGAAGTGAACTGTTTCTCATGGCGGGTGACCAGACATGTCTCAAGAATCTTAACGCTGGTTCCCCCTTTCCTGGCCGTCGGGAGGACTTCCGGTCAGAGGTTGCATTCCAACATTGGCGAACCCTCGAGACTTCCCACCTTTCCCAACTCATGGTTGTAATGGTGCAGTTCAACCCCGAACTAGCAAAGTCAACTCCGGGGGATCTCGGTTCCCTCCAACAAGCATCCAAAGCGCGACCGACCTCGGTATATTCGGTTTCTGGCAATAACAGGGACTCTACGTACAACCCTGGTGGTAGGAGTCCTTCAGTGAGCAGCAAGAATCCACGCCACAGCCTCTTTTCTCCAGGAGACCTAGAAGGAGTCGCGGAAGACCTTGATGCCGACGAAGACCTGCCCCTTGGTCATCACTACACCTTCATCCCACCGAACCCTAAAAAGTTCTATAAGCGACTCCTAGAGTTTTGCCTTGTTGCGGATCTCGAGGCTATGCTTTCACCCCATGTAGGTGACGAGGACGAAGTCTCGCTGGGGATCCTCACCGAAGCGCACATTGAACTCATCAACGAGTGTGCACTGAGGTGGAGGATTGGCCAGCCATATCGGGTATCATGTTTCCTGGAGCTGATCAGGCAGTTTTACGAACGGAACGAAGTGCCGATCGAGTGTATACCCGAAGCGCTGGCTAACGTGAAGAAAGTGCGACAGGAGACGGATCTGGAAAAATGGCCAATACAAGATGTAAGTACACCCGACTTCAAGTCTCAACCTATCTCATCCTGTTTTCCCAGAGCGACTACCTTGCGAACGTGTTTGGAAGTTTATACTCCGTTTTCCTGGCCGCGATATACCACGCCATGGAGGCAGTCCCTCAACTCAAAGCGTCTGAGATTAAGCCTCACCTCCAGATACTCGAGTCTGTCCAAGACAACAACCTCCTGCAGCGGTTTGAGGTGGATATACAAGCTAGGGTAGAGGACGTCAAGGAACAAGTCAAGATCTCCGCAGACGCGGGGTATCACAAGAAGTTCAAGGAGCTGGAGAGTCGACCAGGGGTCAACAGGGCTCTACCTCTGCTCTTGATGACAGACGAGATCGAGAAATGGACAAAGTCGTTGAACAAAGCGTTCAAAGAACCTATTTTAGGGTGATCCTCATGTTTCTCTGGCCTTGCGGTTCCATTACTAATAATGACGGATGCAGGAAGATTGATGTGGTTGCCTTGGTGGTGGACGTCGTCGTGCCGTTATTCCTCATGGAACTTGACGCGTCGTCAAAACGTTTATGGCAGGATTCGATGAACGGACCAACACCGGATGTTCCAATCGAAGATGTCTTTTCGCTGTATAGGAGGGCAACAGTGATGATGGACATGTACCACGCTTTCTGTCCAAAGTCAGTCCATTCCGCCATCCACCCGATCGAACGACTTTAACCACTCCCGGACAGTGGCGATGCTGAGTTTGACGTTGGCGGCTTTTTTGAGCCGTATGTCAGACAGTGGCTGGTTAACACAGACGATAAGACAACACAGTGGGTCCAAGCCGTAAGTCTTTGAAATACCGCAAGACATGTTGCTGAGCACTGAACTTGATCATAGGTCATCGCTGCGGATAAGGTAATTACCTCGGGTAAGGCACCTGACAGATCACTCATATCCGCACTTCCGATGCTAGTTCGAGACGGAGGGCGATGAAGGCCATAGCTCTTCGATTGTCGATCTGTTCGACTCGCTGCGGAGTCCGATCAACTTCTTGCAAGACCTCGAATGGTCTGATGAGTATCAAGAAGCTCGGTTCTTTACGAGTCTATCGAAGGTTTGTCGATATTGCCGGCGTTTATCGTGAAAACTCAACTCTATCTAGACAATCAGCAAAGCCATCGAAATCTACTGCAGAAACATTGAAGACCTCTTCATGGCCGAAATGTTCCCCCGACCATCCGACCACCTCCAACCACAAAAGTCTTCCGCCTGGATTGAGAAGGCCAAACAGCTGGCTTCGCAAGCAGAGAACAAGAAAGTTGAACCGTTCAATTTCCTGCCTCAGACCTGTGTCAAGCTGAATAACGCTGATGCCGCTCGGCGTCTCCTGGACAACATGTACGGGCAGATGGGGGCCGATAAGATCGCGGAGGTTCTGTCCAAGTCACCGCCCGTACCGGATAAGAGGGAGAGCGAGAAGTTCCTCTTTTCGGTGAAGGTTTGCTTCGCGGAAAACCTTGTGCCATTGGAATCGAGCCCGTCAGCGTTGCTAGACACGTTCGTGACACTGAGCGACGAGACCGGAATTAGGCTCGCTAAGACAAGAACCATCTATGAAACGCTAAACCCGAGATGTACGTGATTTCTCCGGGGGTTGCCTGCGGTTCTCACGCCGTATCCAGGGGACGAAACCTTCGATCTCTCAGTTGAAAACCCTTTGTGGTTGATGGTCAGCGTCCGTGATCGCGCTCTGGTCGGCAAACACGATATCGTTGCAAGGAGTTACATCTGCCTCGACCCACGTGGGTATGGGGACCTCCTAACCCACGATGTCTGGATGGACCTGGATAGTCAGGGCCGAATACTGCTCCGCGTAAGCATGGAAGGCGAGAAGGACGAGATCGGTTTCTACTTCGGGCGGGCTTTCAGGTCGCTTAAGAGGGCAGAGAGCGAGATGGTCAAGATATTCGTTGACAAGGTAGGTTTAGTTGCCGCAAACGGTGGGAGGAGTATTCACTCAGCCACTTCACCAGATGTCACCGATGATATCCCAGTCACTTTCCCGGAGTGTGGTCAAGTCCTTGATCAAGCCGACCGCAAACACGGGATCATTGGACTACAACCGAGTTCTGGGAAACGTCAGAGGATTCTATACATCCGCCCTCGGAGGCTCCTCGACAGAGGTGCAAATCCCACCTCCACCCCTGGAGAGACCAAGAATACGTCCCGAGGAGTTGACCGACGTCGAGATCGAACAAGCCATCGTACCGTTATTCGACTACTTTGACGCCAATCTGCAGACACTGAACACGCACCTGTCTGAGGCGACGAAACAACAAGTAATGTCCAAGGTGTGGAAGGAACTTCTGATGACTGTAGAGAGCCTGTTGATCCCGCCACTGTCGGAGCACCCGAGTGACATGAAGCCTCTATCCGACAAGGAGGTAGATATCGTGTTCAAGTGGTTGAAGGTACTGGAGCACCTCTGTAGCCGTTCATCTGCTGACCCGTCCGCGTCCTAGTTCTTGAGGGATTACCTCTATGCAGGTGGAGAGGGTCCCGTACCGCTGGAGACGCTACAGAACCAGAAATACCGTGACATCGTCTCCATCCGGCTGTACTACGACTGGCATACGTGTGTCTCTCGGACTTCTTACCGCCAGATATCTTGCTGACTGACAACGCACGGGCAAACAGAGATGACCTGATGGAGGAATACGTACGGCTGATGCAGAACATGCTGCGATCGACCTCGACCATCAAGAAGAGGGTAAAGAGTGTCTACCATTCGAAGAACCTCGGCACGATCAAAAACAGGAAGAAAGAGAAACAACAGACTACCGAGGATTCAAATGGCGAGATTATCCTGAGGATTCTCCGGATGAGGTACCTAATTGGGCTGAAATCTGCGTCATTGGACTAATTCGACCCAACAGGAACGGAACTTCCGATTTCGTTGTTCAACAGCTACGCACCCTCAGCAAACTCCAAGCAGAGCAGGAAGCGCGGGAGAAGGTTAAGGAGCAGAGGAAGTTGAATCGTCCACGTCAAGACGGTCAGGGTGGTGGGATACCACCTGTTCTCTCTGTCCCACCTGTACCGGATGTGCCGTCCAAGTAGCTCTCCTGGTTTCCTAGAAACCCATTCATGCTCCCAACCATACATACGGATTGATACCACTGTTTCGAGATTGTATTATGATATACCGTTCTTCACTCAGACCCTGGAATATCCGACGCTGCGAGGGCGGGTGTCGAGACGACGCTCCCGGTTCGGTGATCCCCGGGCAAGCTTCTTGGAGACTGCCATCAAGTGATTCAGGTCTGCATACCTGGCGACGGAATTCTGGGCGGTCAGAACGCGGAACTGATGGGCAATTGGGTTCTGGCTCGTGGATTATCAAGCACTAGCATCTGGCAATGGTCCCAATACCGTCGAGCTCTCGGTTCTGCAATGTCAGAACTGACTTGAACCTTTCTGCGCCAACCGTTGGGGAACTTCCCCCGGGAGTTGTTTCTTGTCCTCGCCATCTGGGATCGTCACTACTAAGCTTTCCCGCCCCGATGCACGCACATCTCGTAACCAGGCACAGAACTGTGGAGCACTCGCGCAACCAACCCTCAGTTTAAACCTTTCTCGCATGAGACGTACTTGGTTCTTTCGGTTTCAGAAACTTTTTGTGCCTTCTGTTTGAACTTTCGCATCACCTTGGTTGTCGCTATGGTCATGCTCGGTGGAGACGAAGACCCGCACCCTGTTGAACGAATCTCATCGGTTGGCACGTAAATAACTCTTCGCTCCCTTTCGTTTCTTCGCCTATACTTTCTAAGGGTACTATTTCACACTTCGGGAAATTCTTACTCACGGATTGTTCAACAGGCACACGGTCCGCTTCCCGCAGTGGGTGTCGCTTCGTTCGTACTTTGGACGCCTGGACATGGGAATGGAGCGTATAAATACCGGTGGTCACCTTGGATTCATTCGTATCGACTTCCCTTCTCAAAAACAGTCTCTTTGTTCCACGCTCTCTTCAGGATGTTGCTACGTGCCACACTCGTTAGTCTTGCACTATTGGTCCTACCTGCCTTCGCAGATTTTGGCATCACGGTTTCTGGAAACTCCATGACCGTTGATACCGGTGGTGGCCTTGTTTTTACAGGTAGGTCGTCTTCCCCTGCCTACAGTTCTGGGATTAATTGGGAAGTACCCTCCTAGTCAACTCGTCCAATGGTGACATAACCTCGCTCAAGTTCAATGGAGTGGAGGCCCAGGATCCGAGCAGAAGAAGCCATATTGTGGGTCGCGTTCGGGCTGAGTGAGGTCATCAGGTCTGATTGGGTTGAACACAGAACTCGGGTCTCGGTTCCGCACGTTGCTCCTACAAGCGCACCGGTGACAGTATGCGTCCTCTGCACCTCTGAGGCTCCGTACCCTTCCTAAACCCCGTTTATTTTGCCCTCAGACAACGACTACATCGTGATCAGTTGCGTTTCCGGTACGCTCACGCATTACGTACGTGTCTGGATGACCACGGAACGTGTTATTTATCGCTCACCGCACCGAACAGTATGTGGCCCAGAACAAGACCCCTGCAGTCCACATGGCGACCTTGTAAGTGGACCCGCGCGCGAATTTTGCTCCCACGAAAACTTTGTTGTGGAATAGCACAACAGAAGAACCGTCTATTGGATTAGTGCGCTACATAGCCCGCCTGAAGAAGAGCGTCCTTTACGATGGTCCCATCGTTTCAGATGTTCAAGGGGCCGGGAACCCGATTGAAGGAAACGATGTGTTTTTGGTCAATGGCCAGACGCGCAGCAAATGTTCGCCCTTATTTGGTTATTCCTCACCCTCAATACTCATCCTCCTTCAGTCTACTCCAGTAAACAATTCATCGATGATCAAGTCCATGGTGTGAGTGGGACAAATATCGGTACGTTTGTGTTCCTTCTGCGGAACATTACCACAGCTGACCCGCTCCCCACTAAGCTGCATGGATGATCATCCCCGGCACAGGCTACGAAACCAGTTCTGGTGGCCCTTTCTTCCGGTAGTTTCTCCCTTCCTATAACTTTCGCCAGTGCTGATAAGAGCAATGAATCACTAGTGACCACAACAACCAAGGATGTGAGTGGCGATTACATGTTACCCTAGCGGGCCTCACCCTTCCAAGCCTCTCAACAGGAGGTGTACTTCTGTGCGTGCGAAATACGTTTTGATTTTATTTGCTCTTGACAATTCTGCTAAGGTATGAACTCTGCTCATGCCCAGACAGAGCGTAAGGTCTTAGTGTGCCGCGAGTTTCACATGTTAAACCACTCTTGGGGTCTCTCTAGCTTTTCGCCAGGGTTTCCACGGTCCATACGCTCTTTGGGTGACTTCCTCCGCACTCCACCTTGATCCCAGACAATTTACTCACTTTCCTCATCTCGTAGTTCACTACTCGCGATCCTCCAAGCCCGTTCGGTTCGCATTCCCCCACCTCTGATACCGTTTATCCTTGGTAGATCACTTATTCCTCTAGATACCGCCTTCTGGGACAATCTCGGCGTCTCTGGCTGGGTCCCTAAATCACAGCGCGGGTATGTCAAAGGAAGAGCGGGCGGTATCCCTTCCTCATATAGCGACAAAATTGTCGTGGCTTGGAACAACTCGAACGCCCAGTACTGGTACGCTTCACACACGGATCAAGTAAATCTGGGACTAACCTACTGTTATTCCTCCGTAGGACCCGTGCCAGCAGCGACGGGTCTTTCACTTCACCCTCCATGAAGCCCGGTACATATACTCAGACCTGTGAGTTGCTCAGTGGAATGAGGCAACGTTCTCCTTGACCCACATGGACCAGTATACAAGGGGGAACTTGCCGTCGGCGCCATATGGAGCGTGAACGTCGACCAGGGTTCGACCGTTACATCGGACATCTCGGACACGTATGACAATGTAAGTTGTGGAGATTGCTCGATGTTGCGTTGGTTTGAACCACGTTCTATTTAGAACGACAGTGTGATCTGGCAAATTGGCGAGTTCGACGGCACTCCTGCCGGGTTCATGAACGCAGAGTAGGTGTGAAGTTTTATTGGGTAGAGCAACCTCCGCTTACCAGGCATCAACTTCAGCCTTATTGAGACAGCCCAGTAAGTTTGTTGAGATTTTCTGTTTTCCCGAACTCACAGACCACACAGTCCCTCCGACTCGCGTATGCGACCTTGGAAGACAACGTACACCATCGGTCAACCTATCAGGGACTTCCCCATGGCGATATTCAAGAATACCGGGTCAGTGCAGATAAACTTCCAACTGTCGGATAGCCAGATCGGTGCACGAACCCTCAAGATCGCTACGACCGCCTCATTTGCCGATGGGCGGCCACAAGTGAAGGTGAACAATTGGAAAGGTCCATTGCCTGGTGCTCCCCCCAGGATCAATAGTCGTGGTATCACCAGGGGTACTTGGCGCGGTATCGTAAGTCACGGATCTTCGGCCCAAGGAGTACCGTACTGAATTCCGCTTAGAACGGAGAATACGTTGTCAATATCCGTGAGCCTACTTATCCCAGAGGACCCTGCATCACCACTAACCAACGACCCGTCAATCAGCCTACGGGACCCTCCTCACAGGTGAAAACACCATCTTTATTGATGTCGTTTCTGGTTCCAACAGCGATCAGGCTTTCTTGGTAAGAGCTTACTGCGAACCTAAAGGGGAAAACATGATCCTAAGCTTTGAACCTAGTCGTCCAACTTCATATTTGACGCAATTTCGTTGGCCTAGACGTATGTTCATACCCCCAGTTGTCCCTTCTACATAGTTCCGGATGTCCGAAGCTATACGATATAGTGCGAGGGGTAGTCGCGGACCGACTCCCGCTCCATTTCCGATGACCGAGCTGACCGAGATTAACTGTGAGACCCAGAATTTCGAAATAAGCGAAATTTTGACGGCTACGACTCTCGCGACCGCCATCTCGTCGCAGGGAGCAGGAGCGTGTGTCTTTGGTTTGCTCTAAATGTGGTGCTATCCATGAACGTCTCGAAAAATACGGCCGCATCACCGGTGGCGGCTGGGTGAGAACAACTGAGCTACCCGAGCATCGGCCCCCCGGTTCAACCGCTGATGCACCTTCTGGCTATCAGAGCACTTTGATGCTCATGTTTGTTGACGGCCCCCGAATCGTGGGTTGTGCGTGAGCCCCCCACCTGTGTCCTTAAGGATCACAGAGATCGACTGGCCCCGACGAATCCTCTCCTCTCTCTGCTATCTTTCGCAGGCACCAGATTCTCAGTATGGCCGCTTCCGACCCTGCGAAAACGATCGCTCCGGAAATTGTCGAAATGGGCAAAAGGGTTCATCGCCCCATGAGACGACGGAGACGGAATGGCACATCTCGGACAACCATCAACAAAACCTTTCCTTCTCCGACGTTCACCCCGCAGATGTTACCGTCCAGAATCACGGGGTCGAAGTGGACGTCGCCGTTTCTTTTGTGGATACGTTCAAGGCTAAGTGCACCAAATCCAAGGTCGGTGACGTAGAAGGTGATGTAGTGGCCGGTGTTCAGAGGAAGAGGATCTTGAAGGACGTTTCGGCTGATTTTCCGGCTGGAACCCTCACTGCGGTACTCGGGGGTAGCGGGAGCGGAAAGGTACGCCTCTCCTCCCATA